>Ga0153915_10000873_pt1 | contig 27890 bp, 25 predicted proteins | sample Opewatmetagenome_2_FD_107003 | JGI IMG/M metagenome (GOLD analysis project Ga0153915, IMG submission 107003) | Freshwater wetland microbial communities from Ohio, USA - Open water 3 Core 3 Depth 3 metaG | ecosystem: Environmental > Aquatic > Freshwater > Wetlands | place: USA: Ohio, Lake Erie...
CCTGCCTTCTTCGCCCGCCGAAGGAGTTCACTCGGCCTGCAGGCGCCATCGGATGCGGTGGTATGGCAATGCAAATCAACCGTACCACGCATGCACCGTCCACCCGCGTGAATGACGACACTGAAGACTACAGGTACCTGCTCTTGAATTTCTCATAATCGTTGATGATGAGCTTCCCCCGCTCGATCTCCAGGTGCCCTTCGCGTATGAACGCATGAATCATTCGCGAGATGGTCTCGCGCGAGGTCCCGGCCATGTTCGCCAGGTCCTGCTGGAGCGGCAACTCATCGATCTCCACACGGCCCTTCCGTATCTTACCGATGTCGTCGGCAAGTTGCAGCAGAACGTTCGCGACACGCCCCGCCGCATCTTTCAACGAGAGACTCTTGATTTGTGCATCCGCTTTGCGCAGACGCATTGTGAGTTCCTTGAGAAGCGCAATGGCCACCGATGGGAAATCATGCAAGAGCTTCAGGAAATCACGCCGGTGGATCATGAATAGCTCGGACTTCGTGATCGCCACGACGCTCGCAGAGCGCGCGAGGCCGTCGAGAATTGCCATTTCGCCGAAGAAATCGCTTTCCCCCAGAATCGACAGGATAACTTCGCGTCCATCGTCATCCATCCGAACGATCTTCACCTTGCCGGAAACGATGACGAATAGCGCGGCTCCGGCTTCTTCCTCAAGAAGGATGATGCTCCCTTTCTTGTACTTCTTGCGCACCCCCACCTTCGCAATCGTCTCCAGATCCATGGGCTCAAGGTCGCACAAAATCGGGACGTTCTTGAGAAAATCGATTTCGTCCTTCATTGTGGGGTTCAGGGTGTCCTCTCTAGGGTATGATCGTGGAAAATTTTCAGGTGGAAAGGCAACAGCAAAAAAACGGTTGAGGAAATATAGGCGCAAATGTGATGAAAGTCAAGGGAGGCGAAGCTTGCGTAACACGTTACATGTTATTGAGATAGGAGGAAATAGGTAAAGAGACCGAAACCAATCTGCGTGGTGACAAGGAGAGCTCCTGACCAGCTGTCAAGGCGATTCCGCTCAGCCAGTAGTCCCGGCTCGCCCGACGCGAGATAGAGCGCCTGACGCTCATCAGCTCTGTTCTTTAGATACGCCGCAACGGCTCCCGAAAGGATGGTTGCGGCACCGCTGACATAGAGAGGGAGAGTGCTCCGAACCGCACCGGTGACTGATTCCTGTCCCGGCAGGCCAGGATCATGTGCCGTCATTTCAGGCGACAACCTGATGTTGACGAAACCGCGTGACGCCTCCCATGGACGAAGCGTCTCCTGCAGGTACCCCTCCTTGCGGAGGACGACAAGAGACGCTCGTTGCGTCGAGTCCAACCATAGCGTCAGTGGCGTAACGCCTGAAAGGGAATCTGTGATGAACAGTGAGGCCCCTGACGGAGTCGTGTTGATTGAAATGTGTCGTCCGAGTTGGTACGAAACTACTTTCCGTTCGCCGGAAGATAGCGTTACGCTATCTGACAACGAACCAGTGAGCCAGTTGCTGATATCGGGATGGAGGATTCTCACATGGTGTAGGCCGGGTGTCAGCGAATCAAGTGTCAGCGGTGCGCGGCCAGCCTCCTGACCATCAATAAGGACCAGAGCGCTGTCGACGTCAGCGCGAACTGACAGCGAACTGTATCCGGGGCTGCGGATATCCGACTGGCCTGTCACGGTTTGCCCGGCTGCCCGTTCCGTCAGTGGCAGTACGGGCAGTAGAAAGAGAAATAGCCAGATGACCGATCGGTTCATTGAACTGCACCTTTGAATGAGAGAAGAGTTCGGTCGTCGGTCGTCACAAACAGCCTTCCATCTGCCACGGCCGGTGTCGTCTTGATCCGCCCGCTCACTTCAGTGCTCCAGAGTTCTCTCCCATCTTTGGCATCGATCGCGACGAGGCGGCGCTTCAAGGTTCCGACGTAGAGCACTCCACCCGCCGGAACAGCTGTAGAATTCACTGGCCCTCCGATATCGATCTTCCAGGCCAGCGAACCGTCTGCGACGTGAAGTGCGAAAAGAAAGCCGCCCGTGGTGCCGACAACAGCCAGAGAGTCAACGGTCGACACGGCCGCGTAGAGAGAAGTGCCAGCATGAAAGTTCCAACGCATAGCTCCGGTTGCAAGCTCCAGGGAAAAAAGTCTGCCATCCAGATTCCCGATACACACCACCCCACCAATGATGGTAGGCGTCGCCATCACCGGGGCGCCTGTGTCAAACCTCCACCGAAGTAGTCCTGTTGCCGCATCGAGCGCGTAGACATATCCATCGTCTGACCCGAAGACGATCGTGGTGCCTTCGCTTGCCGCTGAAGAGCGGATCCCTTTCAATTGCGTGTTTTCGGGAATCGTGAATTTCCAGACCTGGTCGCCACTGAATTCCCCAACACAGTAAAAGGCCCCCTCTGTGTTGCCCACGTATATCTTGCGGTCGAACACGAGAGGAGAAACCTCGATATCACCGCATTCCCTTTTCCAGCGCGTCTTCCCTTCAGTCAGATCGTAGGCGAGGAGAGACTCGTGCGAGTTCGAAAGCGCAACGAGAGCGATCCCGCCGTTGATGACCGGTGATCCCTGGATGGCTTCTCCAAGATTGATCGACCCGAGATGCTTTCCTGTTCGGACGTGAAACGCGTGTAGATCGCCTCTAAGATTGCCGGTGAACACAAGGCTGTCAACCACAAGCGGCGACCCGTTACCGGTTCCCCCCTGAATGTCCTGATCCCATTCGAGGGTGAGGGGCAACGTGGGCGGATGTGCGACCGTGATTACCCGACGCTCGGTCATGGCAAACATCGTCCAGTCTCCTGCACGCTGGACGAGAGGTCGACCCAACTTCAGTGTAGAGCTGCAGCCTGCGGCAAGCGCTGCGAAGAGAATGATGGACAGCGTGACTCTGGTAATCGTCAATGGCATCAGAAATCCCATCCGAAAAAGAACTGTGTGAAAAGGCCCTCTTGAAAATCATTGAAGTTGTTAATAATGGTTTTACCAACGTCAAAACGGAGCACGAGAACTCCCAGAAGATTTATGCGCAGTCCTCCACCGATGCTCCCGAGCGTCTCGGTGTACTCCTTGTCCCAGGCACCGCCCGCATCAGCGAACAGTGCTCCCCTGATTGGCCCGAAGCCGACACCCCCGAAAGGGAAATGCAGGGTGAACTGGTCGATGAATGGGAAGCGTAATTCCTGACTGATCAACCAGAGTTTCTGGCCCCGGATCGACCAACGGGGCCATCCGCGAAGGTCCCAGCTGCCGCCCATGACGAACCGTCGTGACTCCTTTCCGTCATTGTAGAAGAGCCAGAAGCGGGATGCAATGGCACTCCGCTGCGCGATTCTGAAGTAGTTCCTGTAATCAGCGATGATGGAGTAGTACCCGACGTTCGAGTATTGGATGTCCGAAGTGTACGCAAGAGTGAAACTGAATCGCCTCCCGTCCAGCGGTCCCGTGGGTCCCCAGAGGGAATTGTCGTGTGTAAAGCCAATTGAGTTCGACAGGAGCAGTGCTTTTCGAGAGAGAAGTGTCCCCTCGAGTTCCTTGTTCGAGTTGCTGAGGCTGACGTCTGTCTCGATCCGCTCGAATTTCGACAGAGGGTAGCTGAGCGACAGATACCCTCCGTAGACCCGCTCGAAGAAAAACTGTTCTTCTTGCGTAATATCGTACCGCCGGCCGGAAAATCGATAGATGCCGTACGCATAGCTTGTCCGCTGGCTGAGTGAGATGCGGGAGATGGCAACATTGAAGCTTGAAAGAAGGTCGGCCTGGGTCTGAGCGGTATTGTAGAGAAGGAAGTAGTACTGCTCGTTGCCGAGTATGTCGCTCAACGCAACGATCGCACCACCCGTTGTGCCGAATACAGGATCCGTCGAGATCACGCTCTGTGCAACATCAAGACTGTACTCACCCTTGTACTTCAGTCGATTCAGCTCTGTCCGTCCTGCGACACTCGACGCGACCCAGGGTTTCTCCTTCTCGAAAAGATCGATGATGCGAACGGCAGAGGACGTGTCGTAGACAGCTTTTATGTTCCGCACCATCTTGATGTGAAAAGTGAATTTCTCAAACGCGGTGAAGACAAGATCGCCCGAGGATGTCCAGGCCGGATCGAACGCCGAAGTGACGAACGGTGTCACTCTCGTCATCGTTCGCATTCCATGCGGGTACTGCTGCTGCATGTTCATCATCCAGATGTTATCAACTCCATCGACATCAGACGTGAATGCAAGCAGAGAGCCGTCTTTCGACCACGCAGGCCCTCTGTAGGTAGCAGGACCATACGTCAGGTAATCAATAGCGCCGGTGGTGACGTCATACGTGAAGAGATTATACTTGTCCTGATTGCCAAACGGGGTCCGGTCGGAGCTGAAAACGATCTTGTCACCTTTCGGCGACCAGGCCGGATCACGGTCGTCGTAGTAGTCGTTAGTGATCCGGTTCAGCGCACGTGTTTCGGTATTCAGAATGTACAGGTCATTATTCCCACCCATATCAATTGCCGTGAAGGCAAGCTCCTTTCCGTCCGGGGCCCAAGACGTCGAGCCAATACTCACCAGGTGATTGAACCGGAAGTCCGTCACAAACTCGTTGGTGACGACATTGTAAAGATGAAGAACGTCGTTCTCGCCGCTTTTCGTGACGAAGGCCAGGACTCCGTACTTCGACACGTCAATTCTGCTGCGAAAGGGGTGAAATGCCTCGAGTTCATCGCTTGTTTCCCCTTCGATGACGTTTGTGGCTGTTGCTTCGGGATCGGGGTGGTCGAGATTCTTCTTGTAAATACCCATGTAGCCGGTGCGGTTTCCGATGAAGTATACCTCACGGGTGGAATCGATCTCAAAGACGACGGGCTTGAAGTTGTATCCCTCGTTCACCACGTTTTGCGTTACCCGGCTCGGTTCATCACGACTCGCAAGAAGGGGGAAATATTCTTTCTTCAGTGCGTAGAGCCATTCCTCATCGAAATGCTTGTAGTCCTTTCCGATCGTAATCTTGAAGGTTTCACTGAAGTACCCTTCCTTCCAGAAATTTTCCAGGAGGAGGAGTATTTTTTCCTCACCATAAGCGCGCGAAAGAAAGCGCAATGCATTTTGTCCTTCTTTGTACATAAGGAAGGTGCCGTAGATGCGGTCCATGTCGTCCAACCCAACGACGATATCGTTCAGCACCGCGTCACGCATCACCATCTCGGCTTGCGTGTCCCAATCGGTTGACCAATATTCGGCCAGCCCCTCCGTGAACCAGAGCGGAGGAAGGCGGTCCTGGGGCTTCCGGTGATCGGAGAGGACACGGGAAATCTTGCTGTATGTGAAGACGTGCACGAGTTCGTGGCGAATGACATGACGGAATTGTGCGGTCGATCCGTCTGCTGGGATGACGACGCGGCCTTTGAGAAACTCGAAGAACCCACCCACCCCCTCAGGAATGAAGCCGCCGGCGGTGTTGGTCTGCTGAAAGTGCAGGTGAGAACTGTAGAAGACGAGCGGAACGCGGTTGTTGAGTGTGTGGTTGAACTTGACCTGAAGAAGGTCATAGCTTTCTTCAGCGAAAGATGCCCCGCGTTCGGCGAGATCCTTCATTTCAGGATAATAGTAAATGTCGAAGTGGGGCGTCTTCAGGACATGCCACTGAAAGTCGGTGTACTGGACTTTGTTCCGCCCGAACCAGAAAAACTGGGCGTGAGCATTGACCGTTAGGAGAACGCAGCAAACGATAGCGTAAACGATCAGAAAGCGAGGTCTCATCTCGGGCCCTTCAATCACACATCTCAATGGGGGGTGACGGACACTTTTAGAAGAAGGTGCGGGGAGGCGGCCGGTCTCCGCTACCACGATGTTCCGTTTCGAAACACCGTGATGAAGATAATCACCGCGAAGGTAATGATGGCCACTCCCACGGCAATCTTCTGTTGGCGCGTCATAATTTGCCCAGTTCTTTCTTGAGATATTCGATCACCGAGATTGGCGTCGGGTCTTCACCATGCAGAATGGCAAGGTAAAAGCTCACCCAATCGCCCAGGCAGATCAGCGAGAAAGTCCTGGCCAGCAGCGAGCGCCCTTCGCTCCAGACTTCCGTGACATGGGCGGTATAGCCTGCGATGACCTCTTTCGTGATGTTCATCCGGATTTGGATGCGCTTGTGGTCGTCTTTGTCTCGGAGGAACAGTACCTGAATATCCCGCATTTGCTCGCCAAGTGTCTTCCAGCCGACAAGCTCATTGTGGTTCATCTCGGGGAGAAAGTTCCCGAACGTGAGTGTCTTCGCGTTCTCCGCCATCTGCCCGCGCCATCGCGTATTCACCGCGTCGAAGCGCTCGCTGGAAGAATACAACACTCCGACGTGGCCACGCAGCTGTTGAGCCAGAAGCAGTGCCTGGTTCTGTGCTGAACCCGCGTTGGCGTATTCATCGGTTTTGCGTTTGAGAAGTGCGATGGTTTCGCGAATGTCCACCTTTTTCTCTTTGATCAGCTTCAGCTTCGTCAGGGCGATCAGCACTGGGAAAAAGGAGTATCCGAGTGCGGCGCGTGGCGGAAGGCCGCCGGGAACTTTCACGAATGAAGACCTTCTTGCTTTTGCCAGACGTTCTGTGGCCCCGTTCGAGCTGATACAGAGGATCTTTGCATGTCGTTTGAGGGCCTCGCGATGAGCAGCGTTCGTTTCTTCCGTGTTTCCGGAATAGCTCGACACAATGACCAGTGTGTTCGGTCCAACAAATTCCGGCAGTGTGTAGTTCCGGTTCACGAGGAACGGTACCCGAAGCTCCCCTGCAAGATAGCTGCGCAGGATGTCACCCCCGATTGCAGAACCTCCCAGGCCGGTAAGAACAACCTGCTCGATCCCCTTCGAAGTGAGGGAGATGGTTGAACTGTTCCCGATCTCGACTGCCGCCTTCACCTGATCGGGGAATGTCAGGAGCAGATCGTACATATTTGACCGGTCGACGGTTTTGATCTCTTCGTGTGTCATGACTGTGGTCCTTGCTGCAGTGCGAACCCTGTTTCCGTCATCCCTGACCCCTGTCTCGTTTACGCTCCAAGTTCTTCCTCGAGCGGTATCTCCGGTACTTTGTTCTTGACGACGGAGGAGAGATATTCCTTGATTTCCTCTTCAGTCTTGAAAGCGAGAACCTTTTCGGCGATGCGTTTCGCATCCTTCAGCTTGATGGAACGGACAATCTTCTTGATTTCCGGAAGAAATGTCGGCCCGACGCTCAGCTCGTCTATTCCGAGTCCTACGAGGAGCACTGTTGCCACCGGGTCGCCCGCCATCTCTCCGCACATACCGACCCAGATGCCGCGACGATGACCGGCTTCGATTATGTGCTTGATCGAGCGGAGTACTGCCGGATTGAATTGCTGGAAGAGATGTGCGACTGCTGCGTTGTCCCGATCGACTGCCAGGAGATACTGGATCAGATCATTTGTCCCGATACTGAGAAAATCCACTTCAGCAGCAATTTCTTCTGCCATGACAGCGGCGGAGGGGACCTCGATCATAACGCCGATCTTGATCCGGTTGTCAAATGGGATTCCGAGACCGCGAAGTTCACCCTTTGCCTGGTCGAGCAGTATTTTGGCCCTTCGCACTTCCCAAAGGTTGGACACCATGGGAAACATGATGCGAACATTCTTGCGGGTGCTCGCGCGGAGTATGGCACGCAGCTGATTGAGGAACAGGTCCGGCCTGTCGAGCATGACACGGATCCCACGCCAGCCGAGGAACGGGTTTTCCTCCTGGACCGAGCCCGGCGCAAGCTTGTCTCCGCCGACATCGAATGTCCTGAAAATTACAGCATCAGGGAAAAGGCCGTCCGCGACCTTTCCGTACGTCTCAAATTGCTCGTCCTCGGTCGGGTAGCTATCCTTGCCGATCAGCAGGCTTTCAGTACGATACAGCCCGACCCCTGCCGACCCCTGGATGCGGAGGAACTCGATTTCGTCCGGGGATTCGATATTTGAGGACAGTTCGATTGTTCTGCGATCAGGGGTCATTGCGGGGAGCCCTGCGAGTTCTGCAAGGCGTTCTTCAAATTCCTTAAACCGTTGTGCTTTCTGATGCAGGGACTCTTTTGTCGTCGCCGACGGGTTGATGGCAATCGTTCCGGCGTAGCCGTCGATTGCCAGCAGATCGCCTGTTCTGATCTGCTTCGTGGCATTTCGCAGCCCAACGACTGCCGGAATCTTCAAAGAACGGGAAAGAATGGCGGCATGAGACGTGACGCCCCCAAGATCAGTTGCATAGCCAAGTACCTGGTTTCTGCTGAAGATGATCGTGTCGGCAGAAGTGAGAGTTTCGGATACCACGATAGACTCTCCCTCGAGCCGGGAGAACAACTTCTGGTCCTGGACGTTCCGGATGATGCGGTTCATGACGTCGTCGAGTTCATGTGCTCGCTCGTGCATATACTCGTCGGGCGCTGCCATCATCAGCTGGCGGTACTTGCTGATCTCATCTGCGACGATGTACTCGGCATTCTTCAGTTCTTTTGTGATCCGCTGTTCGATTGCTCCCATGAGAATCGTGTCGCCGAGGATCATGATCTGCGCTTCGAAAATCTTGGCGCTTTGGGCACCCAGTTTCATTTCAGCGAATCGCAGGATCTTCTGGAGTTCCTTTTCTGCGCGTGCTGTGGCGGTACGGAGCCGTTGAATTTCACTTTCCACCTCACCCGGCGCGATTGCTTTCGTCTCGACCCGCGGGATGTGTTTGCTGTAGACGTACGCCGGCCCGATGGCGATGCCATGGGCAGCGGCGACGCCCTTCAGAATAATCTCCTGCTGCCCACTCAGTGCTGTCTCTGGATTATTGCTCATCGAAGCCGCTTTCAAACAGTTGAACGATGGCCGCCGCCGCCTCTGCTTCGTCAGGTCCGTCAAAGCGCAATGTGAGAGTGGACCCCTGTTCGGCCGCAAGGGTCATAACGCCAATAATGCTCTTCCCGTTGATCTCGAGCGAATCTTTCTGAATGAAGAACTCGGCCTTGAAGCGCGCGGCGGTCTTCACGAGGGTTGCTGCCGGGCGTGTATGCAACCCCGTCCGGTTGCGGATTATCACGGCACGCTCGATCATCGGCTCCACGCTCCGCTGCCGACGAACGCCCTGGCGTACAAACAGTGTCCGATACGCACCACGGTGTGAGTGTCAAGGGTGTCGTCGGAATGTCTGCGCACGCGGGATCCTGTGGAGTTGGACTGGCTCATGGTTCGCTGTTTCAGGAAGCGCGATTCACCAGCATTTCCGCGAGCTGAGAGAGCATCTCGCGTGACGGCCTGGGACGAAGTACATCCAATGCTCGAAGAGCGTTCCTGGTATTCCGCCGGATTTCCTCCCGGGTTTCATCAAGAATTCCGTATCGTGTGTACACCGCGGTCACCAGCCTGATCAACGCATGACGCCGTGATTTATCGTTATCGCCGGAGTTCTCAGGGATGAGGACGTGCAGGGCGTCGGGACCGGCCTTCACCAAGCGTTGCAGCAGATCCCTGTCTTCTCCTTGTGCTCGACTGACTGCCCTGAGTAATAGGAATGTCTTCTTCCCCTCAACAATATCGCCGCCGATGGGTTTACCAAGTCCCTTCGGATCGGCGACCACGTCGAGGAGGTCGTCCTGTAGCTGGAACGCTCGGCCAAGGGAATGGCCATACCGCCGCAATGCCGCCTGCACCTGAGGGGAGCCTCCGCCGAGGAGCGCACCGATCTCGGCAGCCGCAGAGAGAAGCGCGGCAGTCTTCTTTTCGATCATGCGAAAGTACTCGGACACGGTGACATCAGTCCGTCGCTCAAATGCGAGGTCCAGTGCCTGACCTTCGCAAACATCCAGTAATGCTTCAGTGAACAGCCGGACGAGACGATCAGTGTGCCGTGTTCCCTCGCGAAGGAGTGTGCGGTACCCGACGCCAAGGAGAATGTCACCGGTGATGATCGCGGTGTTGAGATCCCACGTAACATGAACAGTTGGTTTCCCACGGCGCGTGAGCGAATTGTCCATCACGTCGTCATGAACGAGCGTGAAATTGTGGAGTACTTCGACCGCAGCTGCGGCATTGAGCGCCTTTTGCACCTTGCCACCCGAGGCCTCACAGGAGAGAAGTACCAGCACGGCACGGATGCGCTTTCCACCACCGGAGAGGACGTACCGGCACGCGGCTCGCAGGTCTGCCGGCTCTCCCCGTCGCACTAACGTAGCAAGCCTGCGATCAACCATGCGACGAAGTGCTTCATAGCGTCGCGTGAACACTGAGTCCGTCATGGCGTTCTGTACCGGACGAGTTGTACGCGCTGAAGGTCTCCGAGTGACGACGATCCGGTAAGGAACATGACTGCACGAAGTTCGCGCGACCATGATTGCAGAAGCATCGTTAACGCTTTCTCGCCTCCATGATGCAGCGCGGTAAGCATGGGGCGGGCGGAACCAACGATGTCGGCTCCAAGCGCAATGCACTTTGTGGCGTCAAAGCCGGACCGGATTCCCCCGGAGGCGATCAGGGTGAATCGGTGAGTGACTGATTTCAATTTGGCAATATCACGGACGGCGATGGCAGTCGGTATTCCCCAGTCCCAGAATTGCGCGGTGAAGTCGTCGTCCTTTGCCCGGAGGGCTTCAACGCCTGCCCAGCTCGTGCCGCCCGCACCGGCCACGTCAATGTGGCGGACGCCGATCTCAAGCAATCGTCGTGCCACACCTGCGGATATCCCTGCTCCGATCTCCTTGACGATGACGGGAACCTGAAGTCCTTTGACAAGCATCGCAATGCCTGGAAGGACACCGCGGAAATTTGTGTTGCCTTCCGGCTGAAGGAGTTCCTGAAGCGGGTTAAGATGAACGGTGAATGCATCGGCTCGAATGAGATCGACAAGCCGACGCACCTCGTCGGCATTCTTCATCTGGGCCACTTCTGCAGCACCGATGTTGCCAATCACAGGGACGGTTTTCGCTACTTCCCGCACAACACTGAACGTCTTGTGGTACTGGCGATCCTCCAATGCCTGGCGCTGGCTGCCTACCCCCATCGCGATTCGCAACTTTTCGCATACTTCTGCCAGGGATCGATTGATACCAAGCGCATCCTTGTATCCTCCTGTCATGCAGGAGACCATAAACGGAAAGGAAAGCGTCTTACCGAGGAAACGTGTAGTGGTGTCGATGTCCTCGATGTTCAACTCGGGAAGAGCGTTATGGACAAACTCAAGCTCGTCTAATCCCGTCGTCTTTCCCCTGAAGCCGACGTTGCTCTTCAACGCGATGTCGACGTGCTGCTTCTTACGCGATGTCGTCGCGGACGCAGGGGCTTTCTTCGGCATGCTCTGCAGACAGGAATGAAAACTGCGATAATTCTCAAAAAATAATAACGATTTCGATTCTGAGAGTCAACGAATCATCGGCTTTTCCTTGCATCTGGGGGGAATCTTCCGTATTTTTTTTCACTACAGATCTACCACAAGCGAAGAGTGCGACACCGCAGCTGATGCGAGCGATCATTCCTGTTGCCGGAGTCGGAAGCCGTCTCCGTCCCCACACGTTTACGCTCCCCAAAGTCCTTCTCAATGTCGCAGGAAAGCCCATTCTGGCGCATATCCTGGACAAGATTGTTGGTGAAGGAATCACGGAGGCGACCATCGTTGTTGGCCACATGGGCGACAAAATCCGTGAGTACGTCACCAGGACCTACCCCCGGTTCCCTGTAGAATTCATCGAGCAGGAGGATCCTCAGGGACTTGGGCATGCGATATTCCTCTCCCGCGAGACGATCGGCAGCGGCCCGGTTCTGATCATCCTGGGCGACACAATCTTTGACGTCGACCTTCGTCCCGTCATCACCGGAAAGATCTCTGCCCTCGGGGTGAAGCGTGTAGACGATCCGCGAAGGTTTGGTGTGGCAGAAACCAGCGACGGTCTCATTACCCGGCTCGTCGAGAAACCTGAAAAACCTCTCAGCAACATGGCGGTGGTGGGCCTCTACTACATCGTCAATGGTATGCTCCTCACAGCCTGTCTGAACGAGCTGGTCTCGCGCGACATCCGCACAAAAGGGGAATACCAGCTGACGGATGCTCTTCAAATGATGATCGAGCGAGGCGAAAGAATCGGGACGTTTCTTGTTAATGGCTGGTTCGACTGCGGGAAGCCGGAAACGCTCCTTGCGACAAACCGGTCGCTGCTGGAGAAACACTCGACAGCCCGTCCGATCGACGGGGTCGTCGTGAATGAGCCTGTCTACTTAGCCCCGAGTGCCATTCTCAAGAATTGTGTCGTCGGACCGTACACGACGATTGGTGACAACGCGTCTGTCGATTCTGCTGTCATCCGGAACTCAATCATCGGCTCAAATGCCCAGGTAAGCAGGGCCCTGCTCGAAAATTCAATCGTCGGCAATGATTCTGTTGTCAAGGGAAGCTACAAACGCGTCAACGTGGGGGGATCCTCGGAAATCGACTTCTATTGATTTCGCTGCGCCCTGCGCCCATTCCACGCAACTAGGTTGAGGAATAATTGTAGTTCACGTTTCAGAGACGAGGGAACCATGTCATACCTATTCACTTCGGAATCGGTCTCCGAAGGCCATCCTGACAAAATCTGCGATCAAATATCAGACGCATTGCTGGATGCGATTCTGAAACAGGACAAATCTGCGCGGGTCGCGTGTGAATCGTTCGTGACAACAGGACTCGCCTTCGTCGGCGGAGAGATCACAACCACAGCGTACATCGAGGTGCAGGACCTCGTGCGTCAGGTAATCCGGGATATCGGTTATACCAAGGCGGAGTATCGATTCGACGCGGATTCGTGTTCTGTAATCTCATCGATTCATTCTCAGTCGCCCGATATTGCGCAGGGGGTAGATACCGGCGGGGCGGGTGACCAGGGAATGATGTTCGGCTATGCATCGAACGAGACACCAGAATATATGCCGATGCCAATCATGTTCGCGCACAAACTTGTGAAGCGCCTGGCCGAAGTGCGCAAGAAACACACGAAGCTCATGCCGTATTTGCGGCCCGACGCGAAATCGCAGGTGACGATAGAGTATTCGGGTCGAAAACCGACTCGAGTGCACACGATTGTGCTTTCAACTCAGCATGACGGCGATGTCAACCAGCGGAAGATACGGGAGGACGTGATCCGGCATGTGATCAATGAGGTGATCCCCGAAAATCTTCGAGACAAGAAGACGATTGTTCATATCAATCCGACTGGTCGGTTTGAAATCGGTGGTCCGCATGGGGACAGCGGATTGACCGGCAGGAAAATAATTGTGGACACGTACGGAGGCAGAGCACCTCATGGCGGCGGAGCTTTCTCGGGCAAGGACCCCTCCAAAGTGGACAGGAGTGCCGCTTATGCCGCACGCCACATCGCCAAGAATATAGTGGCCTCGGGTCTTGCTGACGAATGCCTGATTCAGGTCGCCTACGCTATCGGTGTTGCCCAGCCCGTCTCTGTGCATGTGGACACGCAGGGTACAGGCCGAATTCCGGATACGGAACTGGACAAGATTCTGATGAGTGAAATCGATCTCACTCCACGCGGCATTATCAAACGGCTCGACCTGCTCCGGCCGATCTACCGCAAGACTGCTGCCTACGGGCATTTCGGCCGCCACGAGAAGGAATTCACATGGGAAAAGCTTGACCTCGTGGATACACTGCAGCGAGCGATCAAGTAACTCAGCAATCAGTCATACCCAAACGAGAAAGAAGCACAGGGAACAATGGACCACAAGGCGGGGAAATACAAAGTAGCGGACCTGGGATTGGCAGCCGACGGGGAGAAGCTTATCGAGTGGGCAGAATCGCGTATGCCGGTCCTGATGACGTTGCGGGAGAAATATCAGAAGACCAGACCATTTAAGGGATACAAGATTGCAGGCTGCCTCCACGTGACGAAGGAAACGGCCGTGCTTGTGAAGACGTTTGTTGCAGCCGGTGCTGAAGTGAGCTGGAGCGGCTGCAACCCGCTTTCGACCAACGACGCCGCTGCGGCCGCACTGGCAAAGCAGGGCATCTCAATCTTTGCATGGCATGGAATGAGCGTTGAAGAATTCTACTGGTGCATCGAGGAGACACTGAAATTCAGGCCAAACCTGACGCTGGACGACGGCGCTGACCTGATCTTCACGATCCACAAAAAGCATCAGGATCTCGCAGAGCGCGATGTCATCGGTGGTACAGAAGAGACCACCACCGGCGTCCACCGTCTGCGTGCGATGGCCAAGGATGGCGCACTGAAATACCCTGTCATCGCGGTGAACGATGCCGAAACGAAGTGGGATTTCGACAACGTCTACGGCACGGGGCAGTCGACGCTTGATGGCATTCTTCGCGCAACGAGCATTCTCTTCGCTGGCAAGAATGTTGTCGTTGCGGGCTTCGGTCATTGCGGACGCGGCGTTGCGCAGCGCGCAAAGGGTCTTGGAGCAAATGTGATCGTCACCGAGGTGAAGGCGACAGCCGCTCTGAAGGCAACCCTCGAAGGCTTCCGGGTAATGTCAATGGATGAGGCTGCAAAGGTCGGCGATGTGTTTATTACTGCTACCGGAGTAAAGGACGTCATCGTGAGGCGCCACTTCACGTCCATGAAGGATGGAGTCGTAGTCTGCAACACAGGACACTACGATTGCGAGGTCAATCTGAAGGATCTCGGGAAGCTGACACGCTCCAAGCGACAGATCAGGGAGAACAATGAGGAGTACGTTCTCAAGAACAGGCGCCGAATCTATGTTCTCGCTCAGGGCCGCCTCGTCAACCTTGCTGCCGCGGAAGGCCATCCCTCAGAGGTGATGGACATGTCCTTCGCGAACCAGTTCATGTCGCAGTTGCGCTTGGTGGAGCTTGCCAAGAAGGGAAAACGGCTGGAGAAGAAAGTGCACGATATCCCGTGGGAGCAGGATCAGGAAATCGCGAGGTTGAAGCTTGCAACGCAGGGACTCTCAATCGATCGGCTCACAGACGAGCAGGTTCGGTACATCGATGACTATAGCGCCGGTACCTGAGCTGGTCATGCATGGCAAACAAAAAGGCGACCCCCGTAGGTCGCCTTTTCATTGTGTCTATGCCTATCTGCTATTTCTCCAGGACCCTCTTAATCGAGAAGAGGAGATAGTCCAGGTTGAACGGTTTTGTGATATAGTCGTACGCCCCCAGCTTTAGGCTCTCCGTGGCTACGTTGAACCCCACCCGACCGGTCAACATGATCACTTTGGTCTTCAGGTTCTTGTCTTTGATGACCTTCAGGACGTCGATGCCTGACTTGCCTGGCATGTTGATGTCCAGAAGCATCAAGTCGTAGCCTCCTCCTTCGAGCTTCTTTACGGCGGTATCTCCGTCCTCTGCCTCATCAAGGACGTAGCCGAGAGCGGTCAACTGGTCTTTCACAATCCCGCGAAGATCGGCATCGTCATCTACAAAAAGTATTTTTGTCTGGCTCATCGCAAATTCCGCGTTTTGACTGTAGCCTATATAGGGAATCTCGCATCGAAAGTCAATCTCACTTCGTGCGGCAGAACACACCTTTTGCTCAATAGGCTTCAGATGGCTCACACAGGTTCAAAAAGCCCAATATCAAGATTGATCCCCCTCCTATGTATCCTCCTTGTGGGGAGTGGGGGGGTCCCCGGGTTTACCCTTCGGGCAATTGCTCAGATAAGGAGCTTTCCCTATCACGAGTCGTTCGAGACGGTAACCCCTCCTGTGCTGCCCGGTGGATGGACATCATCGAGAAACAAGTCGTCGGGGAACGATGATTTTGTCACGTCGACCGGAACAGCGCACTCGGGAGGGAATGCAGTCCTGGCTACGAATGCAACGATCGCCCAGGAGTTGGTGAGCCCAGTGGTGGATTTTACGGGCCGGATCCCGGATCACCTCACATTGTATCTTCGCCGGTCTTCTACTTTCCGTGCCCCTGTGGTAGTCGAAGCTTCTATTGACGGCGGCAGCATATTCAGCATTGTCATTGGGGATACGCTTCGTCCGACCGGTTCAGTTACGTATGTCTATTCGTCAGCTGAACTTCCTGCAGTTCTTTCAGGACTGCAGGGGGTGCACTTTCGCTGGAGGGTAATCCCGGATACTGCTGGGACCACCGGTACACTCCGGCTGGATGACATTACTCTCTCTGCAAGGCCTGCGTCAGATATTGCCTTGAGCAGCATTGACTGTGAACCGAAATCTCCGACTGTCGACGACCCGGTGGTTGCGTCAGTGACGCTCAGGAATGGTGGAGAGCCATCGGCCCGGCCGCTTCTGGTGCACATATGTCGCGATGCGAACGGCGACTCAGTCGCACAGCACTCCGAGATCATGTCGTCAGTGTGTTCTGCTCTGCCGATTCCCTCGAAGGATTCCATCGAGCTCAAGATTTCCCTCGGAAGACTTGCACCGGGAGACGCTCTTCTTATCGCCGTTCTCGATGACTCTCTCGATCAGGACCACGCGAATGATACACTGTTGCTGCCGCTTGTGGTCGGTCACAGACGTGGGACTCTCTTCATCAACGAGATCATGTACGCACCCGCGACTCCTGAGCCGGAATGGGTGGAACTTGTGAATGCGCGAGCTGATACTGTGAGCCTCCGGAACTGGCTACTCACGGACGCAGGGATCACAACCAGGCACCCGATCACGCAGCAGGCGATGGTGTGTCCGCCGGGAGGGTACGTGCTGCTGACCAGGGATTCGTCGGCTCTTGCCGAGGTGCATCCTTCGATGAATGCTCCGATCATTGCGGTGCCAGGGTTTCCATCCCTGAACAATGGAGGGGATGCGGTCGTTGTGTTTGACTGTACTGGCCGCTGCATGGACAGCGTGGTCTACAGTCCGGCATGGGGTGGAGCATCATTGGGGAGATCGCTGGAACGCATTGACGTTGACGCGGCGAGCGACAGTCGTGTGAATTGGGCGTCGTCAAAGGACTCAAACGGGTGTACGCCAGGCCTCCCGAATTCGATTGCGCGAAAGGAGGTAGATATTGCACTTGACAGCTTGCGTTTCTCTCCGGTAAATCCGCGCACTGGCGATTTCATACTGATCACTACCAACATACGGAATGTTGGCCGACAGTCTGTTCTTCCGGAAGGAGTCGATATCCTCTTCGATGCGAATCGGGATTCTCTAGTAGACATCGGGGAACGCATCGGGACAATTCCGGTGAACGCAGTTCTTTTGCCGCTGGATTCTCTCGCGATTGCTTGGACATATCAGCCGAGGCGCTCCGGAGCGCATCGGTTTGTCGCGATGGTCCAGGCCATAGCCGACCAGGGAAGTGACAACAATACAGCTGCAGGGGTCGTGATGGTGAACGCTGAGCCCTCGGCGCTCCGGATCAACGAAGTAATGTTCGATCCGCTTTCAGGAGGACCTGAATGGGTAGAGCTTGTCAACGTCTCAAACGACTCTGTGGATCTCAACGACTGGCAGGTTGGGAACCACTCAGTGTCCTCGCACCATCGAATTGATGGGGCGGCGGCAATTGTGTCGCCACTTAGCTACGGAACTATCACGAAAGACACGACAGCATTGGCTCAGAGTTATGGGGGAGTGGAGGGAAGGGTCGTGCAGATTGCATCGCTTCCGACATATTTCTGGAGCAATTCCGGCGATGGCGTTGTGCTTGCAACCCCCCAGGGGGTCACAGTCGACAGCATGTGGTACCGCTCTTACTGGGCTGGCGGTGGCACTTCGCTAGAAAGGCTTGACCCTGCAGGTGTGTCGCTCGACTCGGCGAACTGGCGGGCTTCGGCAGACTCATTGAGGGCGACGCCCGGCAGGAGGAATTCGAGGTTCCTCTTGCCGCTGGATTTGCGCATTGGTAGTGTGCAAGCACAGTGGGTTGCCGGCGATGAATCTGTGTGGATTACACTGAATGTAGTAAACGCGGGGAAGACGACATTTGGAAAATTCGGCGTGGCAATATACGACGATGCCGACGCTGATTCGGTGGCCCAGCAGGAAGAACTTGTCAACCGTTCAGTCATCATCGACAGTGTTCGCGTCCATGACTCGATCGCAGTCAAAGTCCCATGGAAGACGGCGCTCCCGGGTATTCATCGGTTAGTAGTGGTTGTGGAATCGCCGGAGGACGAACGTCTAGGTGACAATATCGCTCGGTGCGTCGCTATTGTTCCCTTTGAGAAACGTTCGATGGTCATTAACGAGATCATGTATGACCCGCGGCCGGGGTGTGCGGAGTACATTGAACTCCTCAATGTCTCGGGCCATGATCTGGATCTGGCGGAATGGACCATAGCCGATCGACCGCCTCCGGGTGGAGGAGGCGGTCACATTCGTCTTTCGGCGACAACATGCCGCATACGCGACGGCGAATTGCTCACTGTCGCCTCTGATTCGAGCATCTTGAAGACGTTCCCGGCAACGCAGAGTGCGGGTCCGACGCTGCTTCGGTTGGGTGGCTGGACCGGCTTCGGATTGAGCAATAGCGGGGACGATATCGTTGTGCGGGATCCGACAGGGAACTTAATTGACAGTGTAGCGTATCTGCCGGCATGGCACCGGGGGAGCATCGTCGATGTGTCCGGGCGTTCACTGGAACGTATCCAGGCGGCGCTCTCGACGAATGATGCAAGAAACTGGAGCACCTCAGTCAGTCCCCGGGGCGGGACTCCATGCGGGCAAAACAGTATTCATACTGAAAGTGGACCAAGGCGTATGGTGCTGTCATTTACTCCAAATCCATTTTCCCCTGACGGCGACGGAGTAGAGGATTTCGCAGTGATTCAGTATGAACTCCCTGGAAACGTAGCGATGGTGAACATCAAAATCTTTGACGTCAAGGGACGCCTTGTCAGATGGCTCGCCAACAATGAGCCTTCAGGCGGGTGCGGGGAGATTATTTGGAATGGATGCGACGACGAACAGAGGCAAGTTCGGATCGGTATCTATGTCGTTCTCCTTGAGGCGCGCGATGAGCGGGGGAGTGCGCTCACCTCGGCACGTGGCGCATTGGTCGTCGCGGGCAGACTCTGATGAAACCGCACGTTAGATCCACTCACCTTCAAGGGTGCCAAAGATCAGGGAGTCCACGAGCTTCACGATCTCCTTTAACGGCGTCGTCTTGTCGAGCAGATAATCGCGTCTGGGATCGAGCTTCATCGAGTTCACATACGCGTCCTTCAGTCCGGAGATGAAAATGAAGACCGTGTTCTTGTATTTTTCCATCTCACGTGCAAAGGCATGAAGCTTGACGCCGTCGTATCGGGGCATCCTGATGTCGGAGATAATCAGATCCATGTCAGCGTTTGCGCGGACCTCGCACCCCTCGACGCCGTCTTGTGCCGTATGAACACGATAACCGTTTTGCCCTAGCGCTTCTTCCACAAGTCTGAGATACTCTTCGTTGTCGTCAACAAGTAGAATGTCCATAACGCCCCCAATGATATGTCAATCCTCTGGCTCTCTTTTCTTGATTCAATATGCAGAATGGACGGGCTGGATACTGTGGCAGAAATCACATATGATTCAATCTGCTTGTGATATGAAACCAGAACGCGGGGACTTGGGAGGTAAAAATGAAACGCTACTAGCGAAAATGCTCAAAATTCGCAGATTCTTCGTTTGGCAGTTTTGTAGGCCTCCGAACGGATCACTCCTTATGAGTCCATGTTGACTATCTTCTCCATGTCTGACCGAAGGAGCCTGTACAGGCGCCACTCTTTCATGAACGTTGCACCAACGCGTTTGTAGAAGTCGATAGCAAGCTGGTTCCAGTCCAGAACCGCCCATTCCATCCGGCCACAACCCCGCCGGAGCGCTTCACTGACGAGCGTCCTGAACATTGCGATCCCGATTTTTCTACTACGGTATTCTGGAAGAACGAAGAGATCCTCAAGGTAGAGGGTGGGAAGGGCGAGGAAGCTTGAGTAGGTCTCGAACACGATTGCATAGGCAACCGCCTTCCCGTCATAGAATCCGAGATACGCGTCAATCCTCGGTCGCGGTCCGAAGAGATCGTTCGTCAGGCGTTTCTGTGCGTCCGCATCGGGTGGCTGAAGCTTCTCGTAGATTGCAAGACCGTGAATCAGCTCTAGTAGCGTCAGTGCGTCGATGGGTATGGCTTTGCGAACAAAAACTGAATCAGGCATTTCAATAGACCGTTGATTCATTGTGCCTTTTGCGCGGCTTTGAATTTGGTCAGGGTGTCCTCATAGTCTTTGCGTGCCTTCGCAGGTGCATCTGCGAGAAGTCTCAAGGCCTCTTCCTCGAGCGCGATTGCCTGTTTGATGTTCCCTCTCACAAACTCCACAGTCGCCTGGGTGTCCAGGTACATTGCCCGATCCCCATCGTTCTTTGCAAGGGCAACAGCCTTTCCAGCGACCTCTGCCGCATATTCAAGATTCAACTTCTGAGTCGCAGATTGCCAGGCGAAGTTGTTCATGGCTCCCACATCTTCGGGTTCCCGCTCGATGTAACGGTGGAAGAAAGCTTGCGCTTGCGTGGAATCCTTTGAACGAAGGTAGAATTGAAAAAGGCTGGCATATGAACTTGTGAGGCGTGCTGATGTCGGGTACTCCTTCAGAAAGGCGAGAAGTCCATCGGGCTTTTGCTCCTCCCGGAGAGCTGCAAGGGCGAGCTCGAATCGAGCTTCCTCATTGTGTCCAAGAGAGTTGCCTGGATCGAGCTCAAGAAGCCTGCGATAGTGCTCAGCAGCAATAGTGGTCTCAAACCGTGAGGCAAATTTCTGTGCCGCGCGGTAACGCGTCTCTGGATCGTCGGGTTTTGCTTGAAGCTCCGCATTCACGGACTTGAGCGTATTTTCGCCCTTCACCATTGCAGCGATATCCGGGAGAAATTTCTCAGGAGGTAAGAATCCGACAATGCGATCGATTTCCTCACCGTCAGTGTTGATCAGAAGCGTTGTGGGATAGCCACGCACGGCATGTTTCTTCACCAGGCCGACCCCTTCTCCTTTCTCCCCGTCGATTTTGATCGGGACGACATGCGAGGTGATGAATGATGCAATCGTGTTGTCGGAGTATGTTCGTGCATCGAGCGTATCGCACCATCTGCACCAGTCGGTATAGAAATCGATCATCACTGGCTTCTTCTCTGCTTTTGCCAATTGAATGGCGTCGTTGAGTGGTCCGCGAAGGAACTTGACGTCGCCCTGTGCCTGTGAACCACCGCAAAAGGCGGCAAAAAGCAATATGTTGAACAATTTCATCTGCTGAGGCTCCTCCATTCTTCTTTGTCTAAGAATACCGAATTTCCCCGGTATCTACAAGTCCTGCTTGCCGCTCGTTCAGAGTTAGAGAGATATGGTGATATCCTTGCTTGTGATTCCATCAATGTGGATATTCAGCCTTGGTGAATGAGATCCCGCCAAGAGGATGCGTGCGCCAGCCGCTACTGGCTTCCACACTAACTGCCGTAGTCAAAGCTGGGGAACGATTCTGGGTACTACTTCCGGACGCGTTCAAGCCATGCTTCACTGGTATGTGAAGCCACAACAAGGACAATTTTCCCATGAGGTCAAAGGCACTCGTGCTGTTGCTGCTCCTCCCGGTTTCGACTTGCTTCTGCCAATCTCGAATCGTAGCGATGAAGTGCGGGACGTTGAATGACGAAAGGTCAGACGCACCGATGGAGAACGCAGTGATCCTTGTCTTAGGAAGAGCAATAACGCAAGTCGGAACGGGTCTCATTATTCCTGCGGAAGCATCGGTGATTGACCTGTCTGGCGCGACGGTGGCTGCGGCTTTGCTTGATCAGAGTGGCAAGATCGAAGAAATTGCGCCGGGTGCGTTCGCAGACATAGTAGCCGTGAAAGCGATCCCCCTTCAGGACATCACAATTCTCAAGCACATCGGCTTCGTGGTGAAAGATGGAAAGGTGGTAAAGGACGAGATGAAGCGGTAAGGTAAGTCTTTCCCGCACACTCTATGACCTACCACCAACGACCTTGCGAAATAGACTGAATCGTCCAGATGTCACAGAGCTCCAGACCTGACTACCTCTTGGGCACCAACAAGACCGAACTCGACCGTCTATGTTTCCAGCACACAGTCTGGAAGCCAGTAACTGACCGATTTTTTGATCGGCTCGGTGTTGGGTCGGGATGGCGATGCCTCGATGTCGGCGCGGGCCCCGGATTCGTGGCGAAGGATCTTCATGCACGTGTGGGAGAGCAGGGCGAGATCACTGTCCTCGAACCGTCACCGTATTACCTAAACTGGTTTCGATCGGAAACTGCGAGGCTGGGATGGAAGAACGTGAGGTTCATCCATGGGACCGTTGAACAATCGACGCTGCCGCATGATCAGTTCGACCTGATTTTTGTCCGATGGGTGATGAGCTTTGTCACTGACCTCGAACAGTTCCTGGCCCCTCTGTTCGCGGCGCTGAAACCTGGCGGCATCGTCGCAGCACAGGATTACTACTATGAAGGGCTTTCTCTCTTTCCGCACGGTGGCGCGTTTGATAAGATGCCGGATGCTGTACGAGAGTACTACAAGCGGGGTGGGGGAGATGCTTACGTGGCCGGCCGACTTCCGGGGATCTTTCGTAAATATGGCCTCAGTCTCATCGACTTTACGCCGGTCTGCCTTGCCGGCGGACCGAGGAGCGACATTATGGAATGGGCGCATCGTTTTTTCACGGTTCATACGCAGTCGATGGTAGACAAGGGAATTGTCTCCCAGGTCGAGGGAGATGCGATGGTGGCGGACTGGCTGGTGCACCGTGGGAACCCGGATGCCCTGTTCTTCTCGCCGCTTGTTGTCAATGTTGCTGGCCGTCGGGGCGACCAGACTTAATGTCTTGACTATGGTTATAAACTTTCGTACCCATTCTGGGTCCAGTTCATCCACCAACCATCAGGAGGATGCTATGAAAAAGAAGATGTGGCTGGGATTTGTCCTTGTGTTTATCGTCTTCGAGATTCTCGACTATCTCATATACTCGGTGATCCTCGGGTCGGCCATGGCAGAAGTGAAAGTCTGGCGTCCGGATATGGAAAGACTCAGATGGGTCTATCCGGTTATCACGCTGGTTGGCTCATTCTTCTTCTCGTTCATCTTCTCAAAAGGGTACGAGGGGAAGGGGATCGGAGAGGGCATCCGCTACGGAACGTACATTGGGATCTGGATGAGCATCGGAATGGCCTACGGGACGTACGCCATGATCGATATTCCATACAAACTCACACTGCAATGGTTCATCATTGGCGTCATCGAGTATATTATCGGCGGGATTGTTCTCGCGCTTGTGTTCCGTACAAAGGCAAAGGAACCGGCGAAGACGTAACGCCTGCAGCAGCAAGTACATGTGCAATGCCTCCTTCGGGAGGCATTGTTGTTTCTAATCGTCTCGGTGTGCGGCCATGTACGCAGACATGACCATGCCGAGCGCAACGGAGAGGAGTTTCGCATCGGCTTTGTCTGCGCGGGATGGGATGAGGATAGGAACCTGTGCCCCGACGATGACATGGGCCAGGCGCATGTTCCCGAAGTACGTGGTTGCCTTGGCGAGACTGTTGGCGCATTCAATATTGGCCGCAACGAGGATCTCGGCTTGACCTGCGACAGGCGAGGTGATGTGCTTCTCTTTTGCAGCATCCTGGGATAGAGCATTGTCGAGTGCGAATGGGCCATCGACAATGCACCCCTTGATCTGGCCGCGATCACTCATTTTTGCCAGTGCGGCAGCGTCGAGTGTCGAGGGAAGATTCGGCGAGACATGTTCTGTTGCAGAAAGGACGGCGACCTTTGGAACCTGGTTTTGAAGTGCGTGTGCGACCTCAACAGCATTGTTGATCAGCTCAATCTTGTTCTTCAGATCGGGGGCGGGGGTTATGCCGCCATCGGTGATCATGATGAACTTGTTTTCCAGCCGCGGTGGGTACTCAAAAACAAAGATATCGCTCAGCAGTCTTCCCGTGCGCAGACCGCTCCCTTCCCGGAGCACGGCCTTCATCATGGTCGAGGTGTCCACACTCCCTTTCATGAGTATATCAGCGTGACCCTCCGCAGCGAGCTCAATGGAACGATTCAGCGCCTCGCGTGGGTCGGGAAAATGGTGAATAGTGGCCCGGGAGGGGTCTCCACTCTGGGCGGATATTCCAGGCTCGATCACATCCTTGTCGCCTACAAGCAGAAACCTGACGCTCAGCCGTTTCTGCGCCTGGACGATAGCCTCAAAGGTCTCCGCATTCCCCGGAGAGATCACGAGAACACGCTTCTCACGGAGTGTGGCTGCATGCGTTAGAAGCTCGTCAAACGTTCTGATCATGGTTAGCGTGCTCCATGACGATGATTATTGAGCCGGACATAACTCGTGCCATTCCATCTATCATTTGCCAGATCCCGACACAAAGAACGTGTCGGGATGTCCCGCTCTCGGATTCCGCCTATGGGCGGGATTTCCCGCTTCTGGATTCCGCTCATTGGTGGGATTCAAAGAGCGGAACTGAGAAGCGGAACTCATTCCAACCCGCCACAACGCGCAGCGGGCTGGCGGTAATTTTACCTTCATGGAATTTACCCCGCCTTCGGAGAGTCCTTCGGACCTTTGGACCTTCGGAGGAATGGCACTAGTATTCCAGAGCCTTCATCTCACCTCGCAGCACTCGCAGTGCTCCACGTGCCAGTGAACGCATCTCATCCTCGCCGGGGTAAACGAGAACCGGCCCGATGAAGTTCACCCGTTCTGTAATCCACCCGACGAGTACCGAAGACGAGGCCAATCCCCCTGTAAGAACAATGGCTTGAACTCCTCCCGCGAGAACTGCGGTCATCGCGCCGATCTCCTTTGAAATCTGATATGCCATTGCCTCGTATGTTTCTCGCGCCTTCGTATCGCCTCGCGCAATGCGCTCTTCGACTTCGAGAGCAGAATTGGTTCCAAGGTAGGCGACAAGGCCACCCTTGCCGCGCACGAGAGTGCGCAGCTCCCTCTCGTTGTACTTCCCTGAGAAGCAAAGCGTGATGAACTGTTGCAGCGGAAGTCCGCCGGTTCGCTCGGGAGAAAATGGACCGTCGCTCGACGCATCGTTGACGTCGATAATGTTGCCGCCGCGAACGGGGGCGACGGAGATGCCGCCACCGAGGTGCGCAATGACAAATCGCGACGAGGAAAGGGGAATGCTGAGTTCACGTGCCGCCCTCTGAGCGGCTGCGTGGATATTGAGAGCATGCGACAGACTGCTGCGCTGAATCGCCGGATGTCCAGAGTACCGCGCAAGCGGCTCGAGTTCGTCCACGGAGACCGGATCGACCACAAATGCATCGCACCCGTGCTGGCGGGCGATTGCATCTGCCATTGCACATCCGAGATTGGACGGATGCTCCCCCTGGAGATTGGCCCGGGCGTCTGCAAGCATCTTCTCGTTCACAAGGTAGGTGCCGCCGTGAAGCGGGCGGAAGAGACCACCCAGTCCGACCACGGCGGAAACCTCCTGAACATGAGCCGATGCCCATACCAGCACTGCTTCCAGGCGCGGCCCGTATTGCTCCCAAACGTGAACGAAGCGTTGAAGCATCTCGGTCGGGTGACGAATGACCTCCGCCCGTTCCTGGCGATCGCCAACGAACAATGCAATTTTCGTCGTTGTCGATCCCGGGTTTACGACAAGAATGTTTTCGGTGCGCGTCATGGTCCAGGTTGGGAGACGATTAGCAGATTCGCGGGAGTTGTTCTCCGGAAAGCATGTCGACCACCCGACTGCCGCCAATGTGGCTTTTCATGACTACGACGCCCGGATGCTCTGCGACAACTTCTCCAATGATCACTGACTCTTTTCCCCGCGGATGTGAACGCATCACAGAAAGTACCTCGTCTGCCGCCGATGCGGATACAAATGCCAGGAGTTTTCCTTCGTTGGCCACATACAGCGGGTCCAAACCGAGGATCTCGCATGCGCCTCTGACCTCCTCGGGAATCGGAACTGATGCCTCCTCAATGCGAATACCGATGCCTGCGGACGCGGCAATTTCATTCAACGCGCTCGCCACCCCTCCGCGCGTTGGGTCGCGAAGCACGTGAATCTCGCGGGATGTCTTGAACATGGTGTCAACAAGTCCGTTCAGGGCCACCGTGTCGCTCTCAATCTGTGTGTCGAACTCCAATCCTTCACGCACGGACATGATGGCCATGCCGTGCACGGCAATGGGTCCATTCACGATGATCCTGTCACCGCGGCGTGCGTTCTTCGGTGCGATGTCGATGCCCCGGTCAATGACGCCGATGCCAGAAGTATTGATGAAGATCCTGTCTCCTTTTCCTTTGTCTACGACCTTCGTATCGCCGGTGACAAGCAAAACGCCGGCATCCCTGGCCGCTTCCTGCATGGAAAGAACGATACGCCAGAGTTCGTCCATCGGCAGTCCTTCCTCAATGATGAACGCCGCGGATAGGTAGAGCGGTCGGGCACCGCACATTGCGAGATCGTTCACTGTGCCGTTGACGGCAAGCTCGCCGATGTCGCCGCCGGGAAAGAAGATCGGGCTGACCACGTACGAGTCCGTCGAGAAAGCAAGACGTGTACCGTTCACGGAGAAGATCGCGCCATCGTGGAGTGGTTCGAGGAGGTCATTCCTGAACTGTGACAGAAACATTTTCTGTATCATTTGCTGCGTGAGTTTCCCGCCCCCGCCATGTGCGATCAGCACATTCTTGTAGTCCGTGATGGGAATCGGGCAGGAAAGACCAGCTGGGAAATCAGTGGTCGGCTTCTCAGTCATTGGGTCCGTCTCGTGTCAGGAGAATGAAACGCAATTGTGGCAGCATCATTGTGGCAGCTTCCCGAGAACACCATTGAAGAAGCGATGGACCCGGTGCGGGAATCCGGCAGGATGTGCAAACATCAGAATGCACTCACCGTGCACCTCCTGCATATTGTGTTCCTGACAGTACCGGATAGCGACGTCGGATTCAGCCCCCTGCTGCATCCAGACTCGGCTGATGCCGGATTCGTGGGCTTCGCGCACCACCTGTTCGGTCACCATCGGTGGAACCACAACGATGACGCCGCCTACGGGTTCAGGGAGGTTTCGAAGAGCGGGATAGCATGGTTTTCCATCAATTTCCCGGGCTTCCGGATGGACGGGATACAGGCGGTAGCCTTTCCCCGTCAGGTCACGCAGGATCCCATTTCCCATTTTTTTGCCGCTCCGCGAGACACCAACGATGGCAAGTGTTCGCTCCGCGAGGAACTCGTTGACAGCTTTTTTGGAAGCCATACAGTACCCTATAAAATTGACGGTCCAATGCGACCGTAATGGTAGTATGCGGCGCACGCGCCTTCGGAGGATACCATCGGAGCTCCGAGAGGTCGCTCTGGAGTGCATTGAATTCCAAAGGCCGAACATTCATGAGGTTTTTTCATCCCCTGCAAAATCTGCCCGGCAATGCAGAGGGGAGACTCCTGGGCGGTTATACTGCCAATGTCAAAGACTGTTTCTGCGTCAAATGCCGCGTATTCCGAGCGAAGATGGTATCCGCTCATCGGAATCACACCAATCCCTCGCCAGGCTCTGTCGCTCGTTTCAAATACTCTCTTGATCAGCTCCTTCGCCGGGACGTTTCCTTCCTTCTTCACCGAACGCGTGTACTGGTTCTCGACCTCAGTTCGCTGTTCCTCGAGCTGCTTCACTGTCATGTAGATGCCCTGAAGAATGTCCACCGGCTCAAATCCGGTTACAACGATGGGCACATTGAACTTCTTCGCCAGAGGGATGTACTCCTCGTAGCCCATGACCGTACACACATGGCCCGCGGCCAGAAACCCCTGGACCGTGTTTGTTGGAGATGATAGAATAGCTTCGATTGCCGGCGGGACGAGAACATGGGAGCAAAGGATGGAGAAATTCTCCACGCCGAGCTGCTTTGCCTGAAACACCGCCATCGCGTTTGCGGGCGCTGTCGTTTCAA
>Ga0153915_10000874_pt1 | contig 27873 bp, 42 predicted proteins | sample Opewatmetagenome_2_FD_107003 | JGI IMG/M metagenome (GOLD analysis project Ga0153915, IMG submission 107003) | Freshwater wetland microbial communities from Ohio, USA - Open water 3 Core 3 Depth 3 metaG | ecosystem: Environmental > Aquatic > Freshwater > Wetlands | place: USA: Ohio, Lake Erie...
AGTGATTCGGACATCGCTGCCGACCTCGCCCCACTCTCCCGCTCCGAATGCGCACGACGCGGGCTTAGGCATTCGAGCGATGACGACCACGTAGAACTCGAGGTGTCGAGCGGAGCCTGGACGCTGGCAGGCGCGATGCTCCGTGTTGTCCGCGGAAGAGCGGAAAGGCAGGCGGCGGAATGAAAGCAATAAGGGCAATTCGAGCGCGTGTTGCGCTGCTCACATTCAAGATTCAAGCATTTTTCTTGTTGTTCGGCATACCAAGGGAAGCGATCGTTGCGACGTTCTACGCGGTGGCTGTCGGGTTCAACGAGATGGCTCGCATGCAAGTGGACATCCGCCGGAAAGCGATGTGCCGAATGATGCGATCCGCGACGCAGCGATCGATGATTGAGCTCGGGATCATCCAGGAGGAGCTTCCATTTCTTGGAAACCCTGTCGTGCTCGTCATTGAAGTGCGCCGCGGGGTGCCGCCGATTGAGTTCCGTGAGTCAGATTGGGAGCTGATGCGCGCCGCGCTAAAGCGACACGATGAGGCAAAAGGGTGCGCGTCGTGACCCACACGATCGCTGCCCTCATCCACCATCTCGCCTCGTTCGAAGGCACAGGCCACGTCGCTCTGCACGGCTACCCGCATCTCTGCGAGGCCCTCCCGGAGGCGCGACGGCTCGGGCTCATCGAGCACACGGGAGATAGCGAGCTCGACCGCTACCACGCAAAATTGACCGAAACAGGACGACGCGCGGCCCTCGAGGGGCTTTGCGCGATGGAGGAGCAGACATGAGAAGAAATCCACTGATAATGCCGCGCCCGATCGTCAAATGGGCGGGCGGGAAATCGAGCTCCGTGGCTAAGATCCTGGCGTACATGCCAGAGAAGATTTCGACGTACCATGAGCCGTGCTTTGGTGGGGGAGCCGTGTTCTTTGCGCTTGTTCGTGCCGGTAGGTTCAGGCGCGCGGTAATCGGTGACACCAACCGAGAGGTTACAACCACCATGATCGCGGTTCGCGATGAACTACCAGCAGTCATCGAGGCGCTCGCCGAGTTGGGATCGGTGCGAGTAACAGAGGAGCGATACAACGAGATCCGCGAGTTCACGCAGGTCGGATCTGTTGGCGTTGCCGCGCGCTTCATCTTCCTAAACAAGACAGGATTCAACGGACTCTATCGCGTGAACCGTGACGGAGAATTCAACGTTCCGTGGGGAAAACACGAGCACTTTGTGCCTGACCGTGCGAACCTTCACGCCGTGTCTTCGGCGCTTCAAGGTGTCGAAATATCGCGGTCTGGTTACAACGTATCCACCGAAGACGCCGGCAAGGGAGATGTTGTCTACTTCGATCCGCCGTACTTCCCGATTTCGAAGACCGCGAACTTCACCGCGTACACGCGGCGCGGGTTCTCGCTTGCTGACCAGATCCGGCTTGCTTCGACGTTTGCTGAACTGTCGGCGCAGAAGGCAACGGTCCTGGCAAGCAACGCCGACGTGCCGCAGGCGCGCGCTATCTACGGGGCGATCCCTGGTGTCGAGACGGTCGAGCTTTCGTGCCGTCGAAACGTCAACTCGGACGGCTCCAAGAGGGGCCGCGTCGGGGAATTGTTGTTCGTGGCAAACGGAAAGTTGAGAGCCGCGCAAGCGGCGGAATAGGGAGTCGAGAATGCAATACGTCGAAAATGTAGGGATAACGGTAACGAAACCCGAGCTAGCCGCACTGGTTCAGTTCTGCGGCGAGTCCGACAGACTCGCCAACGTGTCGATTCGAATCGGTGACGGGAAGCTAGTGGCTTGGGCCACGGACGGAGGAAACGCAGCCTACCTGCACGGGAAATCGTGGGACGGAAAAGGCAAATCGTCGTCGGTTGAACGCGAGTGGCAGATTGACTCTGGCCTCGCGAAGACGATCGCAAAGTCCATGGGCAAGGACACAGAAGCGATCCTTCACACGAGCAAGAAGCTCGCGCTGGTTGAGGCCGAAATCAAGGCCATTGACGATGGTAAGAGCCTGATGAAGATCGAGCTCGACGGTCACGTGTCGGAGCAACTCGACCTCAAGCTTCCCGACTTTTTCCCCACTCGCCCACCGAGAGACACCGGGGAAGTGCCACGCGAGAACGTATATTTTGCTTGGGGCTCGCTCGACCTACTCAAGCGCGTGTGCAAGTCCGCCGGCACGGGAGCGATCCGGGTGTTCGTCAACTCGAACCCGTCGCACCCGATCTATTGCGAGGTCGCCACACCGCAGCAAATGCAGGACGACTACCAGCCCGAATGGATCTGCGTGCTGATGCCGTCGACCGCGGTGGAACGGGAAGCGCTAGGTGACGCTGAAGACGACGACGCGGAGGACTAGGAGCAATGGCGAACGTCGAGGCGCAGATCCAGAAAGCGATACTCGAGTGCCTGCAAGGCATTGGGTATTGGTGCTGGCGCAACAACTCCGGTAACACGGTTGTCGGAGAAGGCACATCGAGACGGCTGATTCGAATGTCTCCGAAGGGGAGCCCCGATATCGTCGGGGTTCTCCCGGGTGGGCGTTTTTGGGGCCTCGAGGTGAAGGTTCCAGGAAAGAAACAGAACGCCAATCAGATCGAATGGGAGGCGAAGGCGCGCAAGTTTGGAGTCAGGTACGCGGTCGTGGATAGCGTCAGTTCGGCGCTATCTGCGCTTGCGGCGTGGAAGCGGGAGGTAGCAGTGTGACCAAAAAACTCGACACCAAGATCAAGCTCAGTGCTCACCAAGTTCTCGCTGCACTGCGTGATAAAATGTTCGCCGGGGACGCCTGGGCGTGGCTGACGGAGGTTCGCAACGGAACCGGGTACCAGCGGACAACCAGATCGGCGGACGCTCTAGCGGTGTCATGCTGGCCCTCCCGCGGCCTGTTCGCTTCTGGCGTCGAGGTCAAGGTCAGCCGGAGCGACTGGAAACACGAGCTACTGCAGCCGGCGAAGTCTGACGAGGTGCAGCGGTTTTGCAAGTTCTGGTGGATCGCTACGTCGCCTGGGATAGTCCTGCACGAGGAGCTCCCTCCTGCCTGGGGTCTCGTCGAGACCGACGGGAAAACATGCTCGGTAATCAGGGCGGCGCCCGAGCTCGAGCACAGAGAGCCGACTTGGCTGTTCCTTGCGTCCGTGCTCCGGAACGCGTCGAAGACGAACGAGGGCGCACTAGCTCGAGCTCGAGCAGATGGCTACAAATCCGGCTCGGAAAAAGCCGACGCGATCATCGCGGAGCACCAAACGGAGTTCCGCGAACTCCGGAGGATGGAAATGCTCAAGGCGCGCGCCCAGGAACTTGAGGCGCAGATCGAGAGCTTCCGTGAGTTAACGGGGATCCAGGTCGGCGGATGGCACGACCGCGACGCAGCGAAGGCGATCAAGGCCGCGAAGCTCTTACAGGACGCGGATCTGGAGCGGCTCTCGAAGGAGCTGCAACACAACCTAGCGGCGTTGACAGCCGCGAGTGAGGCCGTTGGGGCACTTGCTGACATTGCAGTTCGAAAGTCAGAGGCGGCGGAATGACTGCGTCCATGGAGCAACTGTACTTGGATAGAAAGGCGGCGGCGTAGATGGCTGGAAGAATTCGCAGCATCAAGCCCGAGTGGCTGGACGATGAGAAGATGGCCAAGGCGTCTAGTGATGCAAGGGTCCTGTCAATCGCGATGATCTGCATGGCCGACGACTACGGCAACGGAAGGTGTTGCAAAGCGACTCTTGCCGCTCGCGTCTTCCCTCCCTCTGGAGACTCTCCAGAGGACCTCTTGCGGAGCTACGAGAGGTTCTCTGAGGCGCTCGCGGAGGTGCTCGAGATGAGGTTCGCCACCACTTACTCGGTCAGCGGGCAGACTTACTTTGCGATCCGCAACTGGGCAGAGCATCAGAAGGTAAATCACCCAGGAAAACCGCTAGTTCCGCGTCCTCTTGAGACTCTCTGGAAAGTCTCTGGAGTCTCTCTTGAGACTCTCTTGCCTGATCAGGACCAGGACCAACGATCAGGACCAGGACCAACGATCGATCGCGAGCGAGAGGAACCACCGAGGAGCATCGTCCGCCAGAAGCCAGACGACCCGACCCGTCGAGCCATGGAGCCCCAGCGTCCCGAGGTTACCGAGCTGTTCGACGTCTGGCGATCCGAGTCCGGGAAAACCGGTGCCACCATGGACCGCGCCAGGAGCCAGCTGTTCGCGCGTTTGGCGTCGGAGGGGGTGACGGTCGCGGAGGTGCGCGAAGCGACGTCTGGAGCGAAGCTGGACCCCTGGGCGAGTGATTCAGCGAAGCTCTCCCCGAGCGCCATCCTCGGCACCGCCGAGCAGCGTGAGAAATTCATCGCGCTGGCCCGTGACCCGCCTAGACCGAAGGGCTCAATGGAGTCGCGGAAAGTTCAACCGAATGCAGCGTGCGGACCGAGACCGAAGGAGTGGACTGGCTGATGGAACCTCTCGCAAATGTCGTGACGGGGATAAAATTCAACACGAACAACGGGCCGCAGTGGTCGGTCGAAGTGCTCGCCGAAGCTCACGGGATGAGCGTCGCAAGCATGACGGCGCTGTGGCGCGGGGCGGGACTTTCCCCGCCGACTGAAGAGGCGCGCTTGCTCAAGTTCCGAGCGTCTCCAGTGCTCGTGACCGAATTACACAGGCGAAGCGAGGAGCGCAAGGCGGCCATGGTCGAAAAGGCAATCGACCGAGCCTGGACAACGACGCAGCTCGAGGGGATCGCGGCAAAGCGCCCGACAACCGAGAAGCTCCTTGGACACATCACAGATCCACGCCTACGGGCATTCGCCGAGCGGTTCGATCCTGAGCAGCACGGGGGCGCCCTTGTTCTCGGGCCGACCGGGATCGGAAAGACCATCGCGGCCCTGTGTCTGATGCTGCGATGCATGGCAAAGCAGGCCCGTGACGCGTTCGAGTCTGACCTGACGGTCCCGTTCACCGAGATTACAACGCCGCGTTGCGCAAAGTCATGGGCTTCCTACGACGCACGCGACCTGGGAAACGCCATGCAGCACACAGGGCTGAGCGACGCTGACCACGCGAGCATCACACGGGCGAAGACTGCTGATTTTCTGATCCTCGAAGATCTGGGATGGGAGCGCGGGTTTCACGTGGAGGCCCTGATCGACATCGCTGCCCCCAGGTACCGACGTTGCCTGCCGACGATCGTGACGAGCGGAGAACGACACGATGTCTTGCGCGAGCGGTACACCGACGCGGTTCTTCGGCGGTTCTGGAACATCGACGGCAAAGACGGGGCAATCGTCGACTGCTGGGCGGCGCAAGAGTGCAAGGGGGCGGCGTGATTAGCGTCCGTGTAATTCACAGCGACAACCGTCCAGCGCTACTGGATCTGGAGCCGCAGCTATCCTGTCGCGTCCACCTCGCTTACCTCGACCCGCCGTTCGCGACTGGCAAGACGCAAACCGGAACCGCCGGTAGCTACTCGGACACGTCAAGTCTTCGCGAGTGGATGGCCTCGGTGTATGCCACCGTTGAAGCCATCAGGCCTCTGCTGCACGAGTCAGGGAGCATTGTTGTCCACTGTGACTGGCGAACGAATTGCCTAGCGAGGAGCCTGTTGGATAGAATTTTCGGGTTCGACTCGTTTGCGTCCGAAATCATCTGGAGTTACAAACGATGGCCGACAAAGACGCGAAACTTTCAGCGCACGCACGATACGCTGCTGCGGTACGTCAAGGCACCGGGCAAGCAGCGGTGGAATCAGCTGTACTCGCCACTTTCCACTTCAACGCTCAGGGCGTTCGGCGCATCGAAACAGAAAGCTGTGATCGAAGCGGGGCGCCGTGTCAGATCGACAACTTTGTCCAGTGCGTCACCTGGGGCACCGCTCGGAGACGTGTGGGAACTGCCAATTGTAGCCCCGATGGCTCGTGAGCGAACCGGGTACCCAACACAGAAGCCGGAGGCGCTACTCGAGCGTATCGTGCTTGCCACCACAAATCCAGGTGACCTAGTTCTCGATCCGTACTGCGGGAGCGGCACGACGCTCGCTGTCTGCAAGCGGCTGGGGCGCGAATCAATCGGAATCGATCAGAACGAGGAAGCGATAGCGGTGACCGAGAGGAGGATCGCATGACCTACCCGCCCGACATCGCCACCGCCACCGAGTGGAAAGCGTGGGTCGATTCTGTTGCGCCGTACCGTCGACCGTGTCACAACGAACTTCACAGCGAGATGCGTTTTCTAACGACCATCCAAGACCGCGATGTTGCAGCCCTGGGTGCGTGGGGGATTGTTGCGTCCTTGATGAAGAGGAGGGAGATAGCGTGAGCGGTAGGGTTGACGCGCGCGATGTGGTCTTCCGCTTTGGCTCGCTTGAGTTCGAGTGCACACGCTTGATCTACGGGGAAGCCGTGGAGTCACGCAAGCCGCTTCCACGCACGCGGGGGACCTACAAGGTTACAGCGACTGGACACATCCGACTCAGCGAGTTCCTTGACTTCCTGCAAGGCAGGAATCGAGCGATCGAGAACTGGGAGAACGAAGGAGGAGCGACGGCATGACTGACCTATCGAAAATCGACTTCACGAAGTGCAAGCTGCCAGAATTTGAAGGCGCGTCCCTAACCGTTGACCGCGCCATGTATCTCATTGAACAAGTACGGCTCAAGAACGGTTCAATGGTCGTGGCAACGAAAACGACGGCGGACGAGCGTCACCCGTGGCGGATGCATGAGGCTGGAGCACCAATCGCTGACTGGGTGCGGCATGTACTGAAATGCATGGAGCTGGTTGACGCGTTCATTGTATTCGAGTTGGAGCGAATCGAGTTCGAAGAAGAGTTCCCGCTATCGAGCGAGCAGGTGCGTGATTTTCTGCGAGAGCATCCAGGGGAGCATCGGTTGGCGGAGAGCTGGCATCCGCCAGCGAGTAGGTGGTTCAGGTTCGCTGATGGTGTGGCGCAGTGGCAGGACAGTCTTGGTAATTGGTGCGGAGGCGCCCTCGCGCGGGGATCGCGCTACCGAGTTGTCGAGTCGCGAAGGCCTGCTCCGGATTGGAATTACCGAGTTGATCTCCGCACCGTCCCCGACCGAGTGGCGCTGTATGAGCCCGATTGGGTGGAGGTATTTGCGCATCAAATCCAGGAACTGGACCAACTTGAGGTATCTACGCGATACCGGAAAAGCACTTATCATAATTGGATCTGTAGGCTTTACGGTGGGTACGCTCCGGATGGATACCTATATCAAGCCGACCGCAACACCTTCCCTGCCGGATACGTGCCGTCATTCGAGCGGTTCGAGACTAAGACTGCGGACGAGCTGCTGCGGATGGCGATCGCGAAGCCGGGTCAGGAATTCAGTGTCAACGTTGAGGCGCACAGCACGGCGGCATTCTTCTCGTACTCGAAGACGAAAGGGCTTTGCTTGAGATGGGACACCCCAACTGACACGCCCACTCAGGTGAGCCAGGCTTGGTTTTTCTCGCGTGGTCCGTACAGGGTTCGGGTCGAAGGATGAAAACCTACAAAACACGCGAAGAGGCGGTCGCGGCAGCTCCGTGCGTAACGGTGTGCGGCCTGCGCCTGCACCCAATAGTGGTAGCTACTAGCATCTCGTGCGAATTGTACGTGAATGCTGGTATTTACGATCTAAAGTCCGGCCCTATTGGGATCAAGATAGAACCCACCGAATGGGGAAGCGATCAGTTCATGGCACAGGTGTGGTGCTACGGAATTCAACGGTCTAACTATGACAAATGTATGACGGTTGAAGACGCCGCTCGATGGTGCGAGTCGGTGTTGTCGGGTATGTTGCGAGACGTTGAGCAAACGCTATCGTGTATCAGGGAGTGGCGAACGAGCCCGCGAGAGGGTGAGAAAGTGAGTGACGGATGCTGAGTGACTACGCGAAAACAGTGGTCCTAAACGAAGGTCTTCCAGGGTTCACGCCTAGCGGTAAAATGCGCCGACCATGTGACGCGTTGCGCAGGTATCAAAGCGCGACCGTCGACATAGCTTCAATCCCGACAATCCGCAATGAACGTCTCGAGCGAGAGCTGACGAGGATTGGTGCGGTTGAGTTTCGTGGTGACGTGCCGATTACGCGCTTAGGCTATGATGGGGTAGCCGCGTTCACGGTCGACGGTGACAATGGGCGAGACGTGCTAAAGCAGAGCTGCCGAGTCGACAGAATCCAACCAGCTGACGGAGATGGGCCAGGATGGTGCGTTGTTGGGTTGTATTCGGAGATGTGTGACGGATGGCTGAATGACACGTGATGAGTCAACTGTTCACGGTGTGAAATAGTGAAACCCCCGAAGCTCTAACTTTTAGGGTATTGCCACCATGCCTGATGCGTCCGAGTGAGGTTGAAAGGATCATATGAACAAAGAATTTCTTTACACGATAGCGAGCGACGACAGTAAGCGGACCCGACTCGTTGAGTCACTCCGCGTGGCTGCTTCGATCTTGACCAGAACCGGTCGCGGTCCAGAGTACAGAGAGGAAGCGCGAGCTGCGGTGGCGAGTGAATTACTCGCCACCGCAGCTCAGCTTTGCGACCACGAGCGACTGAATCCAGACGGTTCTTGCCGATACTGCGAAAAGGAACGCCCCTGAGGTATGGCTACACCAAGCAGACAGAGGGCGCTTATTGCTCTCCGATCGCACAGAAGCGTGGCAGCGGCGGCGCGCTCATGCGCGACAACGACTCAGTCGTTGACCAGACTAACCGTTGGTGACAATGAGCTGACGAAAGCATATCAGGATTGTGTTAGTAGGAAGAATTTGGCCAGGGAGCGAGAGGCGAAAGACGCCGGGAATAGAGCGAAAGAGTGTGTCCCAAAACAGATCACCGAGGAGCAGGTAGAGCGTTACAAACGAAAGTTGTTCTACCTCTCTGGAAAAGATCCAGCGATTGCCGTGGCCGCTTTGCACAGACGCCTAAATCGAGAGCGACGACAGGATAAGGCTGTAGATCTGGAAGAGGCGATTGAGAATCTTGATGCGGTGCAGCAACAGGCTGGTGTTCTGAAGCCAATCAGGAAGGCCGTTGTTGACATCTGGGATCGCTGGTGCGCCAACTGCAAACAGCACAGAGTGGACGACCCGTGCGAGGTTTGCGGAAGGCACACGGTTCTAGTAAAAGGAGAAGGTGGACCCACCACTAGAGCGTGCGAAGATTCGGTTTGAAAATAACGAAACCGCCTAGGGTTGCCCTCCTAGACGGCTTCGATCCAGCGTCTCTCTGTCCGACCACAGAAAGGTGACGCATGGAGCAGACGCAGTCAAGAGTGACGCAGCGCGGAGGCTACAACCGGGAAGAGCGCCCTACCGTCTTCGGTGGGAAATCACAGATCGCTGAAGCTATCGAAGACCGGTTCCGTCTCGACTCGATGATAGGCTGGTGCCTCTCGTACGCCGACGGCTACACGGACGCCCTGGCGGAGGCTGAGGAGATCGGCCCAAACGAACTCCGGATATTCATCGACACGACCAGAGCTCCGAGGTTTTTCCGGCGAAAGAAGCACATTGGGACTCGGTACATCCCACACGGAAGAACGCAGATCGCCAGGAACAACGACCGAGCGGACTCCAAGGGGCTCCCGTCTCACCTGTCGCGAGAGCAATGGGAGCGCATCGTCTTCGCTTTCCGTGGTTCATGCGTCTACTGTGGGTGCGCTCCCCGGGTGATGACGATTGACCATCTTGTTCCGATCTGTGCGGGTGGAGGAACGGAATTAATGAACGTTGTCCCCGCGTGTTTCGACTGCAACATCAAGAAAGGTCGGAAGATGCCGGAAGAATTCATTTCAAGCGATCGGCTGGCGGAGATTCTTGGCGTGTTGGGGGGTGTAGCCAAATGCTATTGAAGGAAGACCTGACCTGGTACCTATCCGAAGGTATCGCGGTTTTCGAGCGCTCGACCATCGGAGCGATCCTGGACAAACTCGAGCTCGAGTCCTGCACGTCGAGAGCATGCCGAACCTGCCACGGGACGGCCTTCGTCAACGAGCCCCACAAGTGCCCTGACCCGAAAGACCCGGCGCGAACCATCACGGTGCAGTTCGGCGCGTGGTGCCCCAAATGCAAAGGGACCGGCGTCGAACCAGTGTTCCTTAGCGCTGAGGAGCAGAAGCTAGTCGACTCTGGAGAGTGGATGAACGAGGCCGAGCGCGGAGGACAGAGGAGCGCCGTTCCCGACCAGGTGCTCGTGCGTTACGCTTACATATCGAGGTTATTGTCTGCGCTCTGTGGTGAGGACAGGGACGCCGTGGAGCTCGCCTATGGCGACGAGGGGGAGGAATTGAGCCATGGAGTCAAAGGGCGCGTATGGGCCGTTCTGCCGCTAACCAGGGCTGGTAAGGAGCTACTGGCTGGCGAGCGTGACCGCAAGGAGGCGAGCGGCATTGTGGCACCCGAGAGGCCTGTGCAATGTCTGGTCAGCTTGGCGGATCTACCCAAGAGCAAACGGACCCCAAAGCGAACAGTCCTGCTCGCTGAGGCACTGGAGGAGGCAGCTCGAAGACTGTCCAAGGCGGAAGAGGCTTGGGATGCGCTGGCCGTTGAAATCGAGGTGATTAAGTGATCGGCGAAGTAAAGATCCCGGAGTTGGTCGAGGTGTGGCGGATCGCTAGGCTCATCGGTTGGACCACAGCCAAGACCCGCCGGTTTTTCGTTGATGCTGGATTGGCTTCCCGTATCGGGAAAAACACGGAATGGATGGTCGTTAGGGTAGATTTCGAAGTGGTGATGCCGACGCTCTACCGGATCTTCGCCGAGTCCTATGCGAGGGGCGAACTGCTCTCGAGGCGCGGTAGATGGTCAAGAGAAACAAAAACAAGTGAAGACGAGATAAACAAGGTCACCCGAATCGCCTAATGTTCAAGCGCGCGCAGCTCAGAAGGGCCAAAGCGAAGGCGCATACCAATAGCCAGCTCGGCCAGTCCGACCTGGCAGCTATTCCTGTGCGCCCCAGACGCATCACAATCGAAGTCCCGCCAGAGTGGCTCAGCTGTCGCAAGGCCTCCCGGGACGTAACGAGACGACGTAACGAAAAGCCGCGCTACCAGCACGGCAGACCCCTGACCGCACAGCTCAACGACTCGGATGACTCGAGGGTGTTGATGGGGCGGTTGAGCGAGCAGACAACAGAACGCGAAGGCTGAAAAGTCGACGCGTCATCCTCGCCGTCGCCGGGCGAAAATCGGGCGCTAAGGATGACACGATGGCAAAACGAAGGCCCGCTAAGCGGTCCGCGCTACAGGCGCCGGGACGCGGCAAAAAGATCAGCACTGAGCTGACTGCAAAGTTTCGCGAGGCGTACCTACGCTTCGGATACATGACGGCAGCGGCCAACGAAGTGAAGCTACCCCCGACCTCCTGCGTAAGGCTGGTTGAGGAAGCAGAGAGTGACCCGGAATTCGTTGCGGCTCGTCGGCTGCTTTTGACGCGCGGGCTAGATCGCGTTGAAACGATGATGATTCGCTCGGCTGAGATAGCCACTGAGCGGATCGAAGCTGGCCCCACCGTGGATGCCATGGGTGGGATAGTGGACAACGGCCCGCAGTATTTCCGCGGCCTGTCAGATGCGCACCGTTCTCTTGTTGCGCGCAAAGCGAAAGAGACGCCAGACGAGGCCGGGAAGGCTGGTCCTGTCGAGGTTCGGATCACGGTAAAGGCGGCCGACGCTATCGGCGCCGAGCAGGTTCCGGCGCCTGCCGATTCCGGTGCCTGACTTCTCGCTTACGACGCCGCAGTCGTGGGCGCATCAAGCATTTCACTCGCGCCCTGGACTACCGAACACGGTCAACCTTGTTTGGTCGCGCGGTTCCGGTAAGTCGTGGTTCGAGCGATTCGAGGGCATCTGGCTTCCCGTCGCCGAGAACATTGGCAAGGTTAGAGCGAGCGCACTCAAGCCATTCAAGGGCGTTCGGATCATTGGGCTCTGCCCAACCCTGAAGCAGTTCCGTGACATCCACGGCGCGAAGCTGCATGAGGAAAACGAGGGAGACTGGAAGTTCCTTGGTGGCAAGCTCAACCACTCGACACTGCGGATTGACTGGCCTGATGGCAGTTGGTTCCAGCCGATGCCAGCCGCATCGGCATCAAGCAAAGCTGCGCTTGGTCAGCGGTGCGATTATGTCTTGCTCGATGAGGCGGACGACATTGCTTCTTCCGTTTACCACACGGTGGTCCAGCCGTGGTTTACGGAGCCCTGGAGCTTTGCCCAAATCCTTTCGGGTGGCACACCGCGTCGCGGACGTCATGGTTTGCTCTATGAGTTGCACCGTCTAGGGATCAGCGCTGACCCGCTTGATGCGCGGTACTCGTCGAAGGTGTTCACCTGGCGGGATTCGCCGGAAATTATCCGACTCGACCAAATCGAAGACGCCAAGCGGAACATGCCGCCAGCGGTCTTCGCTCGTGAGTACGAGTGCGATTTTGACTCTGCCGAGGGACTTGTTTATCCCTTCGAGGAAGATTTCCATGTACGGGCTCCAGACGAAAACGTCCGCTTCTTACGCTTCGCAATTGGTGGCGATCACGGTTGGAATGACCCCGGTGTCCTGCTCTTCGGTGGCATCGCTGGTCACGGCAACGATTCGATAATCTGGATCCTCGAGGAGCACTACGCTTCAGAGCGCCCCAATCATGAATGGGACGCGATCGTAACGGAGCGCTACCATGGGGTCCGTGGGTGGCTCGACCCTTCGAGACCCGACCGGATCAACGACTACCGACGAGCTGGACTTGACGCTCGCCCAGCCGACAACTCAATCGAGGCCGGTGTCGCGAGAATCGCTGAGTTGCTATTCCGGCGCAAGGTAGAAGACGGTGAAGACTACGCCCGTCTGTACATCCATCCGCGCTGCGTGAATACGATCCGCGAGTTCAAGAGCTACCGCCGCAAGCAAGACCCACAGAACAAAGACCGCTATCTCGAGGATATCGTCGACAAAAACAACCACGCTATGGACGCCCTCCGCTACATGGTCGTTGGTGAGTTTGGGCGAAGTTTGAGCCGCCGCGGGTTGGTAGCTGACTCATGAAAATCTACGGCGAGACAGAGGCCCAAAAAGCAATCGAGGCAAACACAACGCCTCGCATGCTGCGCCTCGGCATGTTGCGCCGGTACGTTACGGGCGACCAATACCAAGGGCGCCCCAAATGGACCTCGCAGGATTGTCCTGTTTGGGATCGTGAGCCCGCGGTTATCTGGATGGCTCCCGAGGGGGCGATCACCTCGAACGAAGATCTGCTCTTGGCGGACGGTCGTTACCCGACGATCACGACGCGCACAGAAGAAGACGAGTCCGAATCCGAGAGCGACGAGGCCCTCGATGAAGAGTCCAGCAAGAAGCTCGACTTCCTGCTTCGGAACATCGAGCGAGAGGCAAAGCTCCGCCCACACAACCGCGAGGCGTACAAGGACGCGCAGAGCGTCGGGACGTGCGTTGGGCTTTTCGGCGCGCGCAACGGTCGACTGTTCGCCGAGACGATTCAAGCCGAATACGCGACGGTTGAATTCGACTACACCGGCAACGTTACGCGTTTGACCGTCCAATATCCCTACCTCGACATTTCCAGGGACCACCAAGGCGCTTACCACGCCAAGGCGTTGTTGTTTCGGCGCGTCATTGACGAGGTGTCCGACACGACGTTCTTGCCTGGTGAGGCGCGCCAGGATGGCATCGAGCCATCTTGGTTCGTCGACAAGACCAAGACCGCCCAGCACAACCTCGGGTTTTGCCCGGTCATCTATCACAAGTTCCGACTCGTCTCGAGTATCGTCAACGACACCGACGGCAAGGCGATTCACGCGCAGTCCACGGACGAACTCGACGCATTCAACCTTCAGGCCTCGATTCGTCACAACGGCGCGATCAACTCGCTTCCGCAGCGGTACGAGTGCGGCGTAGAGCCCGGGTTCAACCCGACTGAACCCGCGCAGGCTCAAGGGCTCATTGTCTACGCGCAACCCGGCGGCGGCTCATTCTCACCGCACAGCCCACCCAAGGAACGGTTTGTTAGCTACCAGACAGCGCCGCATGGCGCGCGCAGGGCTGGTCCCACTTGGGTCTGGCAGTACTCCGACGCAAACGTCAAGGTCGGGCAACTGGAGCTCAATTCGGGCGCACTAGAAGCCCTCGCAACCACGATGGCAGATCTTCGAGCGCGAGTCTGTGAGCAGCTCGCCTGGGTCGCTCTGAACCCCGAAGAGATCAAATTCGCAGCCGCGCTCAGTGGCAAGGCCCTCGAGCGGCTCATGGCGCGGCAACTGAACCGCGTAGCAAAGGACCGCGACGGATTCGGTATCGACTACCTACGCGCTTCGTATTGCATGCTTCTACGCATCGCGGGAAAACTTGGCCCGGGAGCACTCAAGACCCGCGGCCTCAAGTCGGCGCACTCGGCGGTCCAATCATTCGAGTCCGTTGCCGATGGATGGACAGACCCACCGCTTTCGCTTCAATGGGGTACGTGGTTCCAGCCGAACGCGCAGGACGACAAGGATCTCGTAGAGACGACCAAAACCGCCTACGACGCCAGATTCATCACGCTCAAGACCGCGATCGAAAAGCTCAAGCGGACCTTTGGAATCGATAACATCGATGCTTACCTTGAGAGTCTCAAGGAAGAGTCCGACGAGCGCGCCGAAAAAGAGCAGGACGATCTAGCCGCTAGCATTGCCCAGGCTCACGCGAAACTGAATGGCGCTCCCGCAAAACGAACAGGCGCAGGATTCGAGGAATCGGATCCTGAAGGCGGAAGCGGCGGCGCTGGTGTTACTGCTGACGCTGCGAAGAAAGACGCTCAAGGGCAAGCCAACAGTCGCGGCAATCGTCGCGCTTGAGCGCGAGCTCTACGGCGCAATCGCTGGCGTTCGGTCACTCGCGAGAGCAGAAGCGCTCACGTTTTCGCGGTTGCGCTTTGGCCCGCAGCTGGTCCCGTCTGGAATGTCCGGGCGCATTGAGGATCTTCATCGGGCGCGCAAGTACTCGAGCAATGTAACGAGGCTAATCGTTGAGACCACCGACAAGGGCGGGCCGGTGATTCAGCGAGTCGACAACCGGCTCGTCACGATAGCGATTACCGAGAATTCCAACGCCTACAACGCCGAACACAGACACGCGATCATTGACCGGGCGCAGCAACTCGGCCTTGTTGAGATCTGGGACGCGGAACTCGACATTCAAACATGTGAGCACTGCGCATCGCTCGACGGATCGGAGAGCATCGACGGTGCGTTTCCTGGCGGCGCAACCCCGGGGAATGTTCACGGACGCTGCCGCTGCACATCGCACTTCGTTAGGCGATCGATTTTACACTAGGACAACATGACCAAACTTTGCCTTATCTGTGGCGCCGTGTTTGACGGTGAGACTTGCCCCAAGTGCGGCGAAGGCTCGTTTGAGTCAGTCGCTGTCGCGAGTCAACCCAAAGAAGAGAAGCGGGGCAAGCGATGATCCCGATCTGCACCGGCTTCCGCTCTGAATCAATCGACGTGACGAGCGCCAGTTGGGCGTGTGTCGGAACCTACGGGCAACCGGTTGGCATCTACTGTGCCGCAACAACGACAATCACGGGCGCTCTGTCTGGTGATGCGGTTGAGGCCGAGTGGACGCTGACGGCTGGCGCGATTCACTGGCTGTCGTTCAAGAGCATCAACACGTCTTCGACCACAAAGAACGGTTACCGGGTGCTGTACGCGCGATGAACTGCCCACAGTGCGGCTCCGATAACTGGATCGTTGAGTTGCTCACCGGTTCCGACGGTGGACCGTCAGGACTGAGCAATAGGTGCTGCCAATGCCAGCACGCATGGCGACCGGACGGCGCCGGCAACGTTGCGCCGCGAATTGAACGCGGTCAACCGGTGCCAATTCAGCGGCAGCAAGCGCCACAGAAGGCAGCGCGTCGCGTTACGGCTAAGTCCGTTGTCGCTGACGCCAAACAAGAGCTTCGCCGACTCGATAAGGAGATCGCGCGACTTGAGAAACTCAAACGGCAACGGGCCGAACTGGCGCGATTGCTAGATGCAGCGAAGGGCTCACCGTCGGCAGTTGTCGAACTGAGACGCACTTCGCAGACGGGATAAAATGTCCACCATCGCAGGAACCATCGGCAACGTTTCGATCTTGGCGCGTGAGAAGAACCCGGCAGGGGGAGCCCGCGGGCTCGCTCGCTTGGCTGTCAGCTTCGCGGCTTACACTGGCTCGTCCGACGACGCAGCTGTCAACGCAATCCCGACCGCGATTGCGAATAGCTTGCGCAACGGCAAGACCATCACGCTGCGCGGTGCGTGCACGCTGTACCCCGGAAGTGACGCGGCGCAGGCAGTGTACTTCAGTGGCGCATCCGTGAGCGCTGCGACCATCTCCGGCGCGAACGCGACCGGAAACCTCACGAATGCGGCCGGGACTGAGCTCACAAGCTCGGTCGCAACCACTGTCCCGGTTACGATCATCGCTTGGTACGACGAGTCCTAGCCGATACCTGACTCAGGGCCGCACCTCTACAGTGACGCCGGCTGCGAACGGGCGAATTTGGAGGAAGCATGTCAGACCAGACGTTGGGCAATCCGCCCATCGAAGGGCAGAGTTCTGCCCAGCAAACACCGCCGACCGTTGAACCACCCAAGCCCGTTGTTCCGTCCAGCGCGTTGCCTGAGGACACGCTCAAGGCACGGATTGACGCGGCGAAGGCCACGGGAAAAAACGAGTTACTCAAGGAGCTCGGCGTAACCGATCCTGCGCAACTCAAGGCAGCGCTTGACTCAATCAAGGCAGCTGAGGAGGCCAAGAAAACCGAAGCCGAAAAGCTCGCTGGCCACCTCGCTGAACTTGAGCGGACCAGGGCGACTCTCGCCGACGCGACCGCTGCCATCGAATCAGTGTGGGCCACTGAGTCCACGAAGCTCACAGCTGAGCAACTGGCTGCGGTTGATGCTCTTGGTGGCCAAAGTTCCGCTGCGAAAGTGCGAGCACTGAACCTGTTGCGCCCGACGTGGGCAACGCAACCAGCTCCATCAGCGCAAGCATCAGCGGCTCCGCCCGCAACTACCTCACCGGCGCCGAATGCGCCGCCCGCAACTACCATCTCGCCAACGGACCCGAAAGCAAGACACGCGGACCTGTTGGCAAAGAACCCGGTCGCGGCAGCGAACTACGCCGCGCAACACCCAGAAGTATTTTCATGACGCCCAGCGAATCAACGGCGGGCGCGAAGGGATAGCATCCTATGCCTGATATCAATCCGTTCACCCTGCCCAATAACTTTTACGAGAAGGTCAGCTCCAAGCTCCTGACCGCTCCCCGTGCGCAGTTCGTTTATGCTCACGGTTTGCTTGGTGCGCTCATGCAGTCGCTCGATTTGGGCGATCTTAGCGGCTCGTTTGCTGGGACCGGTCACACCGGAGCCGGCGCGCAGATTGCCGGCGCCCCCGTTGGCAACCTCGAAAACGACGCGCTCAAGCTCTACAACGGCGTCCTGAGTCAGATTTTCGAGACGCCTCTTGAGCCTGGGTTCGTCGGGATGCCCGGCACCGTGGTGCGGTTCAACCGCCCCGCGTACGACTCGACCACGTACACTTGGGCCTCCCGCACCGTTGGCCCAACGCAGGCGATTTCGACGACCCCGATTGGGGTCAAGTCGGAGCAGGCCTCGCTTGCTTTGCAGCTCCTGACTGGTCCGTACGACTCAGCGAACAACTGTGTTGCTCCGTACGCGCTGGACAAGTTCTCGGCTCAGGTAGGTGTCCACAAGGTCACCGACTACACGGGCGAGATGCTCAAGTACGACTTCCACCGCGTGCTTGAAGCCGGCGTCACGGCGCTGCTCGACACCGGAACCGCAATCTATCCCGCTGGGATGACCGCGGACAACGACATCACGACCACGAACGGTGGCGCGCTGAGTGTGGAGCAGATTGCCCGCGCGCAGAAGACGATGGATGACGCGAATCTGCCGACGTTCGCCGACGGTTACCGCTTGCTCGTGCTGCCGCCTACGGGCGCGTACCACCTGAGCGGCGACAGCCAGTTCCGCGACGCTCGCTACTTCCAGGAGATGAACATCGTCTATCGGACGTACATCGGCTCGATTCGCGGATTCCACATCATCACCTCAACGACCCTCACGTCTACCGCGAACACTTCGAGTGTTGGCGTCTACAAGGCGCACGCGGTTGCTCCTGGTGTTCTCGGTGTTGCATCCGGCATCGCCCCGACCGTCGCGTTCTCGAACGACACGAACTTCGGGCTTACCGGCAAGGTGATGTGGCAAGCGTGCATGGCGCTCGGTCTGCTCAATAACGCCTACGCGTACACCCTGCGATTCGGCTGATCTTGATTGGAGGAGTCAACCATGAAGCATCCAGTCAATTACCAGACTGACGCAGGCGCCGCGCAGCTGTTCGCTGCCGGCGCTGCCACGAAGTACATCTACGGCAACGTCCGGAACACCCAGACCATCAAGGATGGCTCGCTCGTCGCTGTTGCTCTCGCGAGCGCAACGACCAACACGCTGACCATCACGGGGATCTGGCAGGTGTCCGACGACAACTCAACGTGGATCAACGTTGTTCCGCAGAACAACGCCGCGCGGGTGGTCCAGGTCACCGGAACCGGCTCCGCTGTTTCGTCGACCGTCGCCTACGAGGCGCCGACTGCGATCACGTCGTTCAAGTACGTCCGCTTTGCTCTCGCGACTGGTGTCGCGTCCGCTGACGGCGCCGCTGACGGTGGCACGATTGGCTACCGCTGGGTCCTCGACCGCTAACACCCAATGCCGCTTACCACGGGTGAACTGGACCGCATTCGCGGAGAGCTTGGCTACAACCTGCTCAACACTGGCGCGCAGCCGTACATCGGTGTGCACGCGATGTTTGAGCAGGTGATCCAACCGTATCTCCGCGAAGGCTCCGATACCACTTCGTCAACCGATGTAGTGGTGGCGCCCGCTGGCGGACTTGTCACGCTCACGGTGGCGAGCGGCACGGGTATCGTTCTGCATGAGCGCATCGCGGTCGACGTCGATGATTTTCTCGAGATGGCGACTGTTCGCTATGTCTCGGGAACTTCGGTAGGCGTCGTGCTCAAGAAGGCCCATGCTGGAACGTACCCGGTCACAATCGACGGTGGCTTACAGCAGGTCCGTGAGTGCCTGTCGTCAATCTTCATCATCCGTGGGCGTATCGGTGCGCTCAACGGTACCGGTGCGATCAAGGCGGTTGACGAGATTGAGTTCTACGACTCGAAGGGCAAGTCGCGGCTGCGCTTGCTACAAGACCAGCTCGAATTCTGGCGCGACGAACTCGCGTCAAGACTCGGCATCACGAGGCGCTCGCCGCAGAATTCTGCTGGCGGTTGCGTTGCGCTGTACTGATGTCCCTAGCCGACGAGTTCCGCGAGATAGCCAACGAGTGTCGCGCTATCCCCGCCGAGTTCGGCCTCTACGAACACTCCGTTTCGATCATCCAATCAAGGTGGTCGTCTGGGATCTTCGGCGAAGGGATCGAAGAGAAAACCGAGACGCCGATCACTGTGTACGGCGGTGCGAATCCGAAGGTTCACTTTCCGAGTCAGCGAGAGATTGCACTCGGCTTGATGTCTCTCGGGGAGGCGACGATTGGGCCGTTCACGCCAGACTACGGAACGGGTGGGATCTCAAGATCGATGCTCGACGGTGACGAGCTCCTGAACAACGACGGCTTCTTGGTGAAGATCGTCGGTCCCCAATGTTCGACCGGTGCGCTCTACCGGATCAAGAACAAGAACGTTGATCACGCGCTTAGAATCACCCTCGTCTGCATCCCGTCCGGATCTGCATAATGGGAACGCTCAACGATGGCTTTGGCGCGCTACGGTTGCCGGTAACACCGTCAACGTATGGCGCCGAGCTTGATCCTGGGCAGGACGCCATCATCGGCCTGTTGAAGGCGGCGATCCTGGCAGAGTGCGGCGATGCATTTTCCGCCTTGATTGGCGGGCTCCAAACCGATCATTTCCTCGTCCGCAAGGGCAACGGAACACCTGTCGGAAACACTTCGAGACTCGAGGTCACTGCGCAGCAGATGACCCAGATTTCCTCGGACTGGCCACTGTTAGCGGTCTACCGCCAGGGCGAACCCGAGACCTCTCAGCTCACGCTTGGTGGGTACGAGATTGAGACCCAGGAGTGGGCAGTCGACTACGTTGTTGGCTCGCTACCGCCGGCTGATGTTGTCAGGTTTAGGCCGTTCCTAATCGCTGTCGATCGCGTGATAAAGATCACGCTCAATCACGGCCACCACCCTGACTACCAGGAGGACGTCCGGCAGTTCTCGGGGCAGTTCCACGCTCTTCGATACAAGAGCCGAATGGGCCCCGGGTTGCAGGCGTCACTCGGAGACGAGCAGAGCGCCGGCTATTTCGGAATGACGTGTCTCCTGGAGACGCAAGAGCGTTCCGTGTTCGACGGGTACGCGGCCACGGGCGAATTCGAGACAGACACCGGGTACGTGCCAGAGGGAACCGGGACCGCAACCAAGCTCACCGATGTGTTGGTAACGGTGACAGAGGCGACGCCAGCAGAAGAAGAGTAGTGGATTAATGGCGGCGTACACAATCAAGTCAACGGCTGTTCTTGAGATAGCCCGAATGAAGCCCGTCGTCGGTAAGCTTGAGCGCCGAGCTTTTCTTGCTGAGCTATACGCGAGTTGTTCCGGCTTCGACATGGCAGCGCGCTTCGAGCACAGCGCAAAGGACGGCCTCATCCTGGAGTGCGTCATCTCAACCGTTGATGAGACGACGATCCCGGCAATGATCGCCATTGGCGAAAAGTTCGGCAGCCGCTGGTCTGTCAGCGAAACTCCGTTCGGCAAGACGCTTAGAATTGAGATTGGACCGAGAGACTGATAATCATGAGCGCGAAGCTAAAGCTGGCAGACGCGGTCGTTGCTCGGCCTAATGTCGTTGCCGCGCTGCAGGATGCGCTCGACGATGCAAGGGCCGGCAAGGTCCTGGCCGTCGCGATCGCGTTTGTTGACACGGCGGAACGCACACACACGAGCTACGCAAACGACAGCGCGCGTACCGGAAAGCGGGATCTAGTCGCCGGAGTCGCACTGTTGCAGCACCGGTTGCTGACGAGCTGGAACGACGGATGAGCCATGTCCTTTGTCGGTTACCCGAAAGCCTCGGGAAACCGTGGCCCGATAGATGTTGCTGCGCTTCGTAGTGGTCATTCCAAGTGGCTTCTGGCTCATGACGCAATGCTGCGGAAAACGCTGTCCGACATCGGAAGCAGCGCCGTTCACTTTGCGTCGCACTCGAAGATCTTGAGACGTCGAAGCGGGATGCTCGCGGGTGGCTGGCATCGCGGATTCAGCTTCACGTCGAGCAAAATGACTGTGCTGCTCGTGAACAGGGTTCCTCACGCTGTCTATCACGAGTTCGGCACCGGCATCTATGGCCCGAAGGGCACACCGATCACTCCGAAGCGCGCGCGACTGCTGCGCTGGAAGAATCCCGACACCGGCAAGTGGTGCAGCGCGAAGAGCGTGAAGGGCGTCAAGCCGCGCTGGATTGGCAAGGACGCCGCCCGGGCCGCCTGGGGATTTGGGGAACGAAAACTCACAAGCAGCGCGGAAGCGCTGGCTAGGAAATTCTGAAATGAAGCTCAAATTCTGCGCAAAAAACGATCTGCTTGTGCCTGTTCCCGGGACAACTCAGTACGCCGGACAGACCGCGCGATTCGTCAACAGAGAGACCAGCGTCTCGGTTGTTGACGGTCAGGAAGTGGTGTCTTGGCCAGCAGTCGAGACGCCGTTCGAGGTCGAGCAGAACAGCGATGACGGCCGACGGCTGTCCAAGATCGCTACGCGTGATGGCGACCTGTTGCCTTACGACAAGGCCACCGCGGAAGCGCTCGGGATCGGATTTGCGCCGATCAAATTCTCCTCTGGCGCCTGGGTGCCCGCACCAGTTTCGGCGACCAAGAAAGGTGATTCCTAATGCCTGCAATTGTGCCCGTTACTGGCTACCCGAGTAGCTACCGAACTCCCGGGATCGGAATGGAGATTGTCTACGCCTCGGGCGATTCGATCTCTGGCGCCGGAGCGCGCGAAATCCTCATCGTTGGCCCGAAGCTCGCAGCTGGAACCTACACAGCTGGAACTGTGTACGGCCCGATCAAGACGGAGGCCGAGGTCATTACCGGAGCAGGCGCTGGTGGTCGAATTCACCGCATTTTCAAGCAACTCTCGAAGTGTAACAAGACCGCGACCGTCTACATTTTGCCGTACGCCGAAACGACCGGTGGGAGCCCCGCGCAGGCTGTTGGTAACTGGGTTATCAGCGGCACCGCTACCTCGTCCTTCAACTGGCCGCTGAACATCTGCGGCGAGGAATGTTCGCTCTACATCAAGACCGGTGATGACTACGCCGCGGTTGCGACCGCCCTTCGTGCGCTTGTGAATCTCAAGACCTACATGCCGTTTACTGCCGCCGGCTCGGCTGGCACGGTTGCGTTTACGTCGAAGCACTACGGCACGAGTGGCGGAAATGGAACCTACAATCCGCTGCGCATTTTCGCTGATGCTCCCGGCAACGGGCTCACCGTTACGATGGCAGAGATTGGTGCAACCACTGCCGGTGCAGAGGGCTCCACAACCGAGTCCGCGACGCTGACTACCGCGTTGACGGCTGTCGATGGGCGCTACTTCTACTACTACGCCTACGACAATTTCGCGAACACCAGCGCCATGTCCGCGCTGAAAACGCACATCGCGGCCAAGTCTGCGCCTCGCTACGGGCGGCTCGCGTATCTCCTGAGCGGGTACAACGGGACCGTTGCTGCGTTCACCACGATCGCTAACGGACTCAATTACGAGCGCATGGAGTGTGGTCTGCAGCCATACGCCGACGTCGACCCTGCAACGATTTGCGGGCAGATGGTGGCGACGCATCAGCTGGTTCGCGAGACCGACATGGCAAACGGTCTCATCAACTACGCGAAGGCCGATTGGGCTTTGCCGCCCACGTCACGGACCGCTTACTGGGTTGACGAGGACGACATCTCGGACGGCATCGCTGCCGGCGCTTCGATGATCGTGAGCAAGACCGGGGGAACGTTCCTCGCGATTTCGATCACCACGCGAAGCAAGGATTCCACCGGAACCTACGCGGATTTCCGAGCTGCGGAATCGCACCGAATCAGCGTTGCCGACTACTGCGCACTCGATCTCAAGTCGACGCTCTCGATATATGTCGGGCAAGGCTTCAAGGCACACCCCAAGCTCGCAAACGGCAACCCGGATCCGAATGCGAAGATCCCGCGTGGCGTCACGACGGATTTTACGATCCGCCCCATCTACATCGCGAAGATCAACGAATGGGAGGCTGCGGGACTGACACAGAACGCGACCGCGACCATCGCGTCGCTGACGATCGCCAAGTCACCGATCAACGCCGGGCGTCTGGAGAGCGGTTTCAGTCTCTATTCGCGCGACAACCTTTCACAGATCACCTGCCGAATCGCCGAGGCGTCGGCTGCGTAAGGGGCTAACTAGATGTCACTCACAGATTTTGGGCGAATGGTCGTCTTCCTTGACGGCAAAGAAATCAAGGTTGCCGAGAGCTTCGAGCATGAGACCGATGCCGGACAGGTGCCGGTATTGGTGCTCAATGAAGGGCTCGTTGGTTTCACTCCTGGCGCTGGCCAATGCAACCTGAGCGGCACGCTGAAGGTGCCAATTGGCGGCTTCGAGGAGAACATCCAAGCATGGGCCGTCGAAGGCTCGTACCACGTTTTTCAGACTGGAATCGGTGCGAACGCGGTCATCAACACTGGCAAGTTCACCAACGTGAAGCTCTCGCAGAGCGTTGGGCAGGACGCGCAGATCTCCTATCAATTCGTCGGCGACAAGAAGCCGTTTTCTTGATCTGAAGGGATTAGCCAATGTCAAATGGGCCGCCACCCGGATATGACAGCAAAGCCCTGCTCGCTGCTCTACTAGAGAGACCTCGACCATCGAAGGTCGTTGAGTTCCCGAGCGATCAAGCGAAGGGTACGCCGTTCGAGCAGATTCGTCTCGTTGTGCCGAGAGCTAGCGCCAAACAGGATGCGCAGCTCGCCGCGCATCGACGAATGCAGTCGCTGAAGCTGCCGATCGAGGAATGGAAGACCGAGACAGGTGCCGCCATGCTGGGCGACTTCTGCTCGAAGGAGTGCCTGGTTCGGATGATCCATGGCGTCGAAGAACACGCAAACGGCATCTACGCTCGCGTGTTCGGTGACTCGAAGGATCTCGAAAACGCGCTCAGTCCGGATGAGATTGACGTTCTGTTCACGCTTGCGATGCAGGTGGAGAACGAGCTCGGGCCGAGGCTTCACGTTTTCACTGATGCGGACGTAGAGCTGTGGGTTGAGGCTCTCAAGGACGGATTTGATTTTTTAGCCTATCTGCAATCGCCGGACTTGGTCAGGCTAGTCCGTGGGTTGCACCGGCTGGTCCTGACGGAAAGAGCAAAATCCACTGGTTCTTCACCCCCCGATTCCCTGCTATCGAGTTCGCGAGATGGCATGGGATCGACGTGCGAGACCTCTGTGACGCACACTGGATCGTCTGGCGAGCAGCAAGACGAGCCATCGGTGACTCTTGATACGGAGCCAATGTCCAGCGAGGCCGTCTTGAGGATGGCCCAGGAAATGGCGCGGAAATCTAAGCGGCGCGTGTGACGAGGCGGCGGCCCAGCGTTGCGCGCGCTGTGTCTATTTGAACCATGTTTCTCTCGTACGACATCTCCATTGTTGGGCAGGAAAAGGTCCGCGCTTGGTTGCGCTCGACCGAGGCCGAGGTCGCCGCGTCCAACCGTAGAACCATGTCTGCGCTACGAGAGTCCGATAGTGACTCCGGTGTCCATTGGGCGCGTCAGTCGTCCAGTGACAGGACCGCGGTCAGCGAGAGCGCCAAGAGCCGCCTCATCCAGCGTGAGGAGCGGAACCGAGTAGCCGCATCGACAGCGTTGCAGCGCCAGAGATCTGCCGCCCTCTACTCGATTCACAAGGCCGAGGAGCGTACCAAGGAACGCGCTCAGCGAGCGGAGGCTAGATTGTTGGCCTCGCAGGACAAGAAACGCGCGTCCGAGGAGATTGCGGCCGAAAAGCGCAAGACCTCCCAGTCCAGGATTGAAGAGAAGCAGCGACAGGCGAGTGCCGACGCGTTGCAGCGCCAGCGCTCTTCTGCCCTGATCAGTCAGTACAAGGCCGAGGAGCGGGAGAAGACCCGCATAGCCAAGGCAGAGGCCAGAGATCGTGCGCGAGCCGTCAGGACCGCAGAGCGCGAGCACAAGGCCGTTGAGTCTCGGAGCAGGGCAGACTTCAAACGAACCGCCAGGGGCGTCCTGGGCGGCACCGCAGAGCGTGTAGCGGGCATAGGCAAAGCCGGCGTGGCCCTGACCGGGCTGGCTGGAGGAGCCCTGTTTGCGACCGCTACGCATGGCGCGATGGCTACTGAGGCGCGAGCGTCAGAGCTAGCGAACCAGCTGGTCGTTGGCGCCGACGCGACTCCAGAGAATATCACCAAGGCAAAGAAGGAAATTCTGGTTACCGCGAGATCAACCAGGGGAGCTTCGTCCGAGGAACAGATCGCCGGCATGAGTGCGTTTCAAGCGCGCGCCGGCGAGGGTGAGGCCACCAAGAAGATCTCGCCTCGGCTGGTCAAGACAAAGCTGGCGACCGGTGCCGACATGGAAGACCTCGGCACGATGTACGCCGCCGTCTACGCGTCGCTGCGCAACGCATCTGGTGGCGCATCCAAGACCGTTGACCAGCTCATCAACGAGACCGATGAGCTTGGGCGAGTCTTCGCGGCAATGGGCGCGGTTGGCGCCATCGAACTGAAGGACTTTGCCGAGATTGGCGCCACCGTAACGGCGGTCGCGGGCAGATACGGCGGAACTCAGTCGCAGAACATCAAAGACGTTGCGGCCGTATCGCAGATCGCGATGCAGACCGGTGGGGCTGACACGTCCGCAGAAGCGGCTACAGCCGTATCGTCGTTCACGGCTGATCTGATTCAGCACAGCAAAGAAGCCCGCAAAATGGGCGTCAACGTCTACGCGAACGACGAGGGCACACAGCTCAAGGCGATGCCGGACGTGATCGCGGAGCTGATGGGAGCGACCGGCGGAAACCTGGAGAAGCTCTCCAGTGTTGCAAACATTCGCGGAATCAAGTCGATGATGGGGCTCTCGGCTCCGTACCTCGAAGCATACAAGGGAGCCAAGGCCGAGGGGAAATCCGAAAAGGAAGCGAAGGAAATCGGCAAGGCAGCGGTCAAGAAGAAGATCGGCGAATTCGGTGGCGCCGTGATGACCGAGCGGGAGCGCGACATCAAGGCCACGGCTCGGCTATCTGACGCCGACAAGCTGCTCGAAGAGAACATGCGACAGTTGACGACTGCGGTCGGGCAAGAGCTGCTCCCTGTTGTCACCAGGATGATCCCCGAGATTTCCAAGCTCATCCCGGTTGCGGTTGATGCCGCCAGGGCGTTCGCGCGATTCGTCGAGATCGTAAACCGGAATCCGCTAGCTGGCCTCGGCGCCATGATCGGCGCAGCGTTTGCGCTTGAGCTTGGCAAGGTGTCGCTCGCGAAGATGTTCGGTGACACACTGGATCGGATTGCCAAGAATCAGAACGTCGGCGAAGGTGGGACCGTTGGAACCGTGAGCACAGCGATAACCGTCGCGGCAGCGACGTTTGCGATAACAAGCGCAGTGCTGAACATTGCTCACGAGTCAAGCATCAAACGAGGCCAGGATGTGGCCGACAAAACAAACGAGGCATACTTCGAATACCAGCGTAAAAGGGGCGAGGTTATCGCTGGGCCAGGCACCGAAGAAGAGAAAGCTGAAAAGTTGCGGCGGCTAGCCGCGGAGCAACTGCCGAACATAGAAAGAGGCGCAAAAGAAACATCGTCTCCAGCGTTGGATTTTGTATCAAGCCTCCTTGACAGAGACGATGTGAAGCGCGCCCCTGGCGAGGAATCAATGCCTCGCAAGATTCTGAAGCCATTCTTCACATCGAGCACCGAAGAGGCGGCTAATAAAGGGACAGCGAATTTCGTCGCAGAACTCAAACAAGATCGAGAGGCAACAGCAAAAGTTATCGCTGATGCTGTGCGCGATGCGGTCAAGGCTGGAGTTAGCGTGAACACCTCGAACAAACCGTCACCTGTGAAGTAGCGCACCTGCCCCCGTCACCGCCGATCGCCCAGTAAGCACGTTGCTATGGTAGGGCCTTCTTTGCGTGCAGATACCTTGAATCGTCAGAGACCAACTTGCGTGCGCTTTTGAGCACTTCCCGTAGTCGCTCCAGTGAGTTGTTCATTTCATTGCAGCTTCCAAGGTGGCGTGGGTCGCAACTTACGCAAGACTGCGCGAAGCTAAGGGTCATGTCTGCCATTATGCTGACCCCTTTGGTCATTTGCGCTCCCAAGTCATCGTTCTCTTTCATGAGGCTTCTGACGGTTGCGTAGTCTCGAACCATTCGGTTGTTGCATTCGCCAAATTGTTTGCCTGTTGCCGCTCCCATCTGCGGTCGGGGTTGGTTCTTGATTGAATTGGCGTAGGATGTAAATGCCGAGACTTTCTGGATGTATGCTTCGGTCAGATCAAGCGACGCTCGATTGTGAGAATGTCGGATTTTGCGCAACTCCAGAGACTCTGGCGCGCTCGCGGCTCGCATTAGCAGACCGGATAGAAAATCGTCGCATCGCGTCTTGCATTCCAGGTTGAAAGCTTCTGCCCGGCACTCAGGGGACCATGACTTGGTAACCGAGAGAAAAGAGGCTTCGGCGGAACCGGGGTTGTCGGTGTCGTGCTCTATCTTGTTGAACCAAAGGTCACTGGCGTTGCATGTGCTGTTCTG
>Ga0153915_10000875_pt1 | contig 27869 bp, 26 predicted proteins | sample Opewatmetagenome_2_FD_107003 | JGI IMG/M metagenome (GOLD analysis project Ga0153915, IMG submission 107003) | Freshwater wetland microbial communities from Ohio, USA - Open water 3 Core 3 Depth 3 metaG | ecosystem: Environmental > Aquatic > Freshwater > Wetlands | place: USA: Ohio, Lake Erie...
ATTCAGCTACCTCCTCGAAGGCGACAGGCCCTCTCCGCGGTCGCTGGCCGGCGGCGCGATCGCCGTCGTCGGGGCCGCAGCCCTGGCGCTTGTCCGCTAGGTCCTGAACAGCACGTCCTCGCGGTTGAACATCCTCACGCAGACCGCCAGCGCGGCTCCCGCGTAAAGACAGGTCGATCCGAAGATCAGCGCCAGGTAGTGCCAGTGATACACGCCAGAGACCAGTTCCTTGCTGACGAGGGCGATGTTGAGGATGGGCACCAGGGCGAGCTTCGCGTTCATCTCGACACCGGGGAGCAGCCCCATCATCGCCGGGATGATGATCAGGATGATCATCGGCGAGGCGTAGCTCGAGGCCTCCTTGATGCTTTTCGCGAAGAGCGATACCGCGAGCAGCACCGAGCAGAAGAGCACCGCCACCGGGAGGACCATCGCCAGCACCAGCAGCAGGCCCAGCGGATCGAGGGTCGGCATCGCGCCCTGGCCCGCCATCGCCGCCAGCTTGGCCGGGCCGGTCATCATGCCCTTCCCCAGCGCCGTCAGCCCCAGCGCGACCATCGAGACGACCGCCGTCGTCAGCGACGCCGTCAGCACCATCAGGAACTTGCCCAGCACCAGATCGGTCCGCGCCACCGGGCTGCAAAGGATCGTCTCCATCGTGCCGCGCTCCTTCTCGCCGGCCGTGAGGTCCATCGCCGGATACATCGCCCCGGTGAAGCAAAGCAGGATGAAGAGGTATGGGACGAGGCCGCCGATCATGTTGCCGCCGACCTTCTCGGGCGGGGCGACATTCTCCGTCTTCACCTCGAAGGGCTGGACGATGCTCTTCGAGAGCCCCCGGGCTACGAGCCGGGCCGTCACCGTCTTCTCGCGGTATTCGTTGAAGAAGCCCCTCAGCTCGCCCGCCGCGAACTCGGATTTCAGCTCGCCCTTGTAATTGTAGATTCTCACCTCCGTCGGCGTCCCCTTTTCCAGGGCGGCGTCGAAACCGGTGGAAATCTCGGCCGCCACCCGCAGCTGCTTGTCCGAGATCCGCTGCCTCCAGTCGGCCGCGGCGGGCACCAGTCGCATCCTGGGGTGCGCCGCCAGCGCGGCGCGGAGCACCGGCGAGTCCTCTCCGCCGATCACCATCACCGTGGGCACCTCCTCGCGCGCCTTCTTCATCACCTTCTCGGTGACCCCCGCCACGACCATCATGATCGCCGGGATCATCAGCGTCGGGATCACGATCATCGACATCAGCGTCCGCCGGTCGCGCAGCGAGTCGCGCAGCTCCTTCGTGTAGACGGTGAAGATATCGCGCGGGTTCATGCGGCATCCTCCTTCTCGGAGCCGACCGCGCGGATGAAAACCTCCTCCATGTCGTCCGAGCCGAAGCGCTCCTCGAGGGCCTGCACCGTCCCCTCGACCACGAGGCGGCCGTGGTGGATGATGCCCACGACGTCGCAGAGCTTCTCCACCTCGCTCATGACGTGGGTCGAGTAGATGACCGTCTTCCCCAGCGCACGGCAGTCGCGCACGAAGCGCACGATGTTCCGGGCCGTCATGACATCGAGCCCTAGGGTCGGCTCGTCGAAGATGAGCACGGCGGGATCGTGCACCAGGGTGCGCGCGATCGAGGTCTTCTGCTTCATTCCCGTCGAGAACTTCTCGACCCTGCGATCGAGGAACTCGTGCATCTCGAGTTCGCCGGCGAGCCTCGCGATGCGCGCGGCGATCGCCGCGTCTGACATCCCGTTGAGCCTTCCGAAATAGGCGATTGTCTCGCGGGCCGTCAGGCGCCCGTACAGCGCCGTGCTCGCCGCGAGGAATCCCACGTTGGCGCGGACCCGCTCGGGATCGGTCACAACGTCGTGGCCCGCGACCGAAGCGGTGCCGCCGGTCGGCTGGAGGAGCGTTGCGAGCAGGCGGAGCGTCGTCGTCTTGCCGGCGCCGTTCGCCCCGAGCAGCCCGTAGATCTGTCCGGGGCTGCAGGTGAAGGAGACCCCGTCCACTGCGCGGATCTCCCCGCGTTTCCTGTCGCGGAAGATTTTGGTCAGGTTGCGTGTCTCGATCATGGGGAAAGCGTCGGGGGGCCGTCAGAGGCTCATCTGCTCGCGGAAGGCCTGCGCCTGCCTGCGGGAGAGCTCGACCTTGGGCCCGCCCTTGAGGTGCACCAGCAGGCCGCCGCTGAACCACGGCTCGATCCGGTCGATCCAGGTCATGTTGATGATCTGGCGCCGGTTCGCCCGGAAGAAGGTCTTGGGGTCGAGGCGCTCCTCCATCGCGTTGAGCGACCGGAAGAGCTGGGGCTGCGCATCGCCGAAATGCACGCGGGTGTAGTTCCCCTCGCTCTCCATCAGCCGGATCGACTTCACCTCCACGAACCAGCAGCGCTCGCCTTCGCGGACGAAGACCTTGTCCTCCGGCGCGAGACGCGCCGCCCCACGCTCCGCGGGGGCTCCGTCGCCGGCGGCCGCCTCGCGGCGCGCCCGCAGCTTCTCCAGCGCGACGGCGAGCCGCGCCGGGTCGACCGGCTTCATCAGGTAATCGAGCGCGTTGAACTCGAACGCCTTCACCGCGAACTCGTCATAGGCGGTCGTGAAGATCACCGCCGGCAGCGGGGGCTCCAGCGACTCGAGCAGGGCGAAGCCGTCGTCGCCGGGCATCTGGATGTCGAGGAAAAGCAGGTCGGGGCGGAGCTCGGCGATCCGCGCGCGGGCCTCGTCCGCATTCGCGGCGTCGCCGATGATTGCGATATCGGGATGCTGGGCCAGCAGCCGGCGCAGCTCGTTGCGGGCAAGCCGCTCGTCGTCGACGAGAAGCGCCTTCATGCGCCGGCCTCCATCTTGGCCCCTGCGGCTTCGCCGCGGCGCACGGGCATCGGCGGCGTTGTCAACGCCTCGCGGGAGCCCGTTGCAACGGATTCGACCGGCACGACCACCTCGGCGACCACATTGCCCGGAGGATCCTCCCTGAGGCTGAGGGTCGCCTGCGCACCGAAAAGGAGCTTCAGGCGGTCGGCGGCATTGCGTAGCCCGACGCCGGTCGAGCCTCCGCCGGCCGCGAGCGTGCCGGGATTCGTGACCTCGATCCTCAGGCACGAGCGATCGCAATGCGCGGTGATGGCGATCTCGCCTCCTTCGCGCCGGGGCGCGATCCCGTACTTCACCGCGTTCTCGACGAGCGTCTGGAGGAGCATCGGAGGGACGGCGAACCCGAGCACGCCGGGCGCGACGTCGATCCGCACCTGGAGGCGCTCCTCGTGCCGCACCTGCTCCAAGGCGAGATAGTCGTTCACCGTCCGCAGCTCCTCGCCGAACGACACCGTCTCGAGCTGGCCCGACTGCAGCGAGTAGCGCAGGAGGTTGGCGAGCTGGGTGACGGCCTGCCGCGCGCGCGAGGGATCCTCATCGATGAGCCCGCGCAGGGAGTTCAGCGAATTAAAGATGAAATGCGGGTTGATCTGCGACTTCAGGGCGCGCAGCTCGGCCTCCTTGACCGCGGCGCTCAGCTTCAGCTGCTCGATCTGCAGGCGGTTGTAGCGGTCGAAGAGATGATAGAAGAAGTAGAGGCAGAGCCAGCCCGACATCTGGATCGTCATTCCGCTCATGCTCACGCCGAAGAGCATCAGCACGGAGTATTTCTTCGAGGGCGCGTGCCCGAGGATCGGGTAGTGGATCGTGTAGCATATTGATGAATACACGAATGCCATCAGGATGCCCATGCCCAGGATGCGCGGGGCCAGCGCCCACCAGCTCAGCTCCTTCCAGCCCCAGCGGTGCAGCAGGTAACGCCCATAATGGGTGACCAGCAGCCCGACCGCCGTCCCCTGCACGAGCACCGACGCGCTGTCGCCCGACTCCCCGCCCTCCGCCTTGAATATCCTCAGGTAGGCCAGCTGCAGGAAGAGCAGGAGCAGCCAGCCCGTCAGCTGGCAGATGACATACAGCCTCTCCTTTGCCCGCTGGCGCAGGTCGACGTCGGAATGCTTGGACGATACGGGGCTGGCGGCATCCATATCAGGGCGACAGTACAAGGGAGGGGGGGGCGGACGGCAAACTTTAGACAAACGGTCGGCCGGCATGACCAGCGGCCCCCAGGGAGCCCCGGCCCGCCGCGACCGGCCGGCCGCACTCCCGGCTTCCCGTCAGCGGTCCTCCTGCGCTAACATGGCGCCAATGAAAACCGCGCCCCTGGCCAGCTATCTCGACTCCACCAACCTCCGCCTCGATGCGAAGGATGCCGACCTGCAGCAGCTCTGCGCCGAGGCGCTGCGGCACAGCCTCGCCGCGGTCATGCTTTATCCGTCCGGCGCCGCCCTCGCCCGCGCCGCCCTCGCCGGCTCGCAAGTGCGCATCGGCACCGTCATCGGGTTCCCGCACGGCCGCTCGCCCTCCGCCGCCAAGGAAGCCGAGATCCGCGCCGTGGCCGCCGCCGGGGCGAACGAGGTCGACATCGTCATGAACTACGGCGATCTGCGCGAAGGCAGGGGCCGGGAGGTCGGCGCCGAGCTGATCCACCTCGCCAGGGTCGCCCGCAGCCTCGGCTGCCTCACCAAGGTCATCGTCGAGACCTGCTACCTCAGCCGCGACCAGAAACTCGCCGCGCTCGCCCTGTGCGAGGAGGCCGGCATCGACTTCATCAAGACCTCCACCGGCTTCGGCGCCGCCGGAGCGACCGTGGACGACGTGAAGCTTTTCGCCGACCACCGCCGCGGGAAGATCCGGATCAAGGCGGCAGGCGGCATCAAGACCCTCGCCCAGGCTCGCGCGCTCATCGCGGCTGGCGCCGAGCGCCTCGGCACCTCGAACGCGGTCGCCCTCGTCCTCGAGGAGGCGGGAGGCCAGGCCGCCGCGGCGCCCGCAGGCTACTGATCCCGAGCGGGCTCCCGGCCTCATTGCCCGGCGCCCTCCTCCCTCTCGCCGGGATAGGTCAGCCCGATGGCGGCCCGCCAGCGGTCGAGCGCCGCCATGTTGCCCAGGCTGTCGTCCACGCTCATCGCCGGCACGTCCTTCAGCCCGGCCTCGGCGGCCGAGGCGAACGCGTCGGCCTCGATCCCGTACAACGGGCCCGCCTCGACCACGATCTCCTCCGGCGGCGCCGCGCCCTTCCGGTGGAGCCACAGGCTGGATTTGCCCCCGTCGAACGGGAGCACAAAAGGCGACGGCACGTGGAGCCATCCCTCTGTGCCGTAGATCCGCGCCGCGGAGTCCTGCTGGAGAGCGATGCCGCAGGAGACCTGTGCGATCAGCCCCCCGGGGAACTGGAGCGTCGCCGCCGCGACAGTGTCGACCCCCGACTCCAGATGAAACTCTCCGGCGCCGTTCACCGCCGCCGGATCGACGAACGGCTTGCCGGATGCCGCGCCGGCCACCAGCCGCGCGAGCGACACCGGATAGCAGCCGACGTCGAGGATGCCCCCGCCCCCCAGCTTCTTGCTCCAGAGGCGCTGCGACGGCACAAAATCCCGCCTGAAACTGAAGGTCGCCTGCACCAGTCCGATCCGGCCGAGAACGCCGCCCTTCACGAGTTCGACGATCTTCGCGGTCTGCGGATGGCACCGGTACATGAACGCCTCCATCAGCAGCACCCCGTGGGCGCGCGCGGCGGCGGCCACCCGGCGCGCCTCTTCGAGATTCATCGTCAACGGCTTCTCGCACAGCACGTGCTTGCCCGCTTCGACCGCGCGGATCGCCAGGTCCGCATGCGTCGGATGCGGCGTCCCCACATAGACCGCCTGCACCGAACTGTCCTCGATGAGCGCCTGATACGAGTTATGAGTCCGCCCGACTCCGTGTTCGGAGGCAAAGGCCTCGGCAGTGGCCTGGGCCCGGCTCCCCACCGCGGCAAGCCGTCCTTTTTCAGAGGCGCGCACCCCGCGCGCAAACAGCCCGGCGATGCGCCCGGTCCCGAGAATTCCCCAGCGGAGCTTTTCCATGAATCCTCCTTTTTGTCCGTCATCATAACGATCGGCGCGCCGCGCGCAACGCCACCGATGACCCGGAGACCTGGTTTGACGGCCGGCCCGATCCCAACAACTCTTTCGCATGCCCGGACGCCCATTGACTGACCTCCTCCCGCTCCTCCGACACGGCATGCGCCGGATTCTGTCCGCTGCCGCCGTCCTTGCCGCCGTGGCAGCCATGGCCTCGCCCGGAGCCGGCTCGAGGCGGGTCGTGCTGATCGTGTGGGACGGGATGCGCCCCGACTTCATCGACGCCGGGAACACGCCGAACCTCTGTTCCCTTATCCAGCGCGGGGTCTACTTCGAACGCCACCACCCGGTCTACCCGAGCGCCACCGACGTCAACGGCACCGCCATCGTCACTGGCGCCTATCCGGGCCACAGCACGATCGTCGCCAACATGGACTACCGGCCGGCGATCAACGCCGACAAGCCGGTCGGCATCGAGCAGCCCGCGGTCGTCCGCAAGGGCGACGAGGTCACCGGCGGACGCCATCTGGCGGTCGCAACGCTCGCCGAGTTCCTCCATTCGCAGAGGCTCCGCACGGCCATCGCCGGCGCCAAAGACGTCTCCCTCCTCGCCGACCGCGCGCCGCGCGGCGAGGGCGGCGGTTCCTCGCCAGTCCTCGCCGCCGGAACCGCGATGCCCGCCGGCACGGAGGCGGCGCTCACCGCCGCCCTTGGCGCGTTTCCTCCTGTCGGCAAGAACGACGAGGGCAAGGACAACAAGCTCGAGCGCGACAACTGGACCACCCGCGGATTCCTCGAAGTCCTCTGGAAGGACGGCATCCCCGCCTATTCGCTTCTGTGGATGGCCGAGCCCGACGCCTCCCAGCATCCGTCCAGTCCCGGCTCGCCAGCCGCCATCAAGGCGATCCGGAACAACGACGCCAACCTTGGATGCGTCCTCGCCGAACTCGAACGGCGCGGGCTCCGCGACGACACCGACGTGATCATCGCCTCCGACCATGGCTTCTCGTCGATCTCGCGCGCGGTCGATGTCGCCGCCAGGCTGTCCGCGGCGGGATTCCATGCTGTCCGCCGCGTCGATGGCGGGCTGAAGAGCGGCGACGTGCTCGTCATCCCCAACGGCGGGAGCACCGTCATCTACGTCGGCGGCCGCGACCCCGCCGTGTCCGCGCGCGTTGCCGCCTGGCTGCAGGAGCAGGACTGGACCGGCGTCATCTTCTCGCGCGCTCCGTTCGCAGGCACGTTCCCGCTCGGGGTGATCCACATCGACTCCCCCGACGCTCCCGATTTCACCGTGTCCTTCCGGTGGACCCCGGAAGCGAACCCGTTCGGCGCGCCCGGCATGGTCTGTATCGACGGCAAAGACCGCGGCCCAGGCGGCGGAGCCCATGCTTCGCTCTCGGTCTCCGACATGCACAATATCCTCATCGCCGCCGGACCTGATTTCCGGGTCGGCATGCACGACTCCACCGCGAGCGGGAACGTCGACCTCACACCGACCATCCTCTGGGTGCTCGGATTCAAGGACGAGGCCCTGCGCCGCGACGGACGTGTGCTCGGCGAGGCGCTCACGGGCGAGGCACCGCCGCTCAAATCCTCCGAATCGAAGCACCTGACCGCCCGGCGTGAGATCGCCCCGGGCAGGGTATGGGAGCAGTATCTGGACATGGCAGAGGTCAACGGCGTGCAGTACTTCGACGAAGGCAACGGCTCCGTGAAGTCCGCCCGCTGACCCGGCCGCCAGCGCCGCAGGATCCCCCCTCCCTACGCTTTCGCGGTCAGCTCGTCGTAGACCGTCCCGAGAATTCCGCCCAGCCGATTCGGCTTCGGCACGTGCCAGTCGTCGAACCCGGGCAGGTTGTCCAGCACGGTGATCTGGTCGCGCGACCAGCCGGCATCGATCCCCTTCTGGACGTATTCCAGCATTCCGTTCAGAAAGCCCCGCATCACGGCCAGGTCCTTCTGGGTGCCGGTGACGCCGAACTTCGGGTTCCCGTGGCCAAAGATGTAGATCGCGTCGGCCGGGAGCGTATGCTCCTCCTCCTCGAGCCGCCGCACCCATCCGCGCACGCTTGCCCCACCCGGCCGGTCGATGTAGGGATACATCCGGTTGAAGACCAGGTCGCCCATGTGGATCACGTTGGCTTTCTCGAAACAGATGACCGCATCGCCGCCCGTGTGCGCGGGTCCGGAGTACTGCGCGAGCACCGCCTCGTCGCCGCAGTCGTGGCGCCACACGTCGGTGAACGTCGTGTCGGCGTAAACCTGGTCCGCCACGGTGCCCGCCTTCTCGGCCGCGGCGGCCTGCAACCCCGGCACCTTGGCATGGGCGACAATGGTACGGGTCAGGGCGCGGAACACCGAATTGCCGGCAGTGTGGTCAAAATGGTGGTGGGTGTTGATGACCGCATCGATGGTCCGGCTGCCCCTCCCCGGCAGGCCGGTCGCGCAGGCCGCCGCGGTGTCGGGGAACTGGGTGTCCACGACGATCAGCGACGACGACGAGGCGAGCCATCCGATCGTCCCGCCGCGGCCGGTGAAGATGCCGACATTGCGCCTCAGCGGCTTGAACTCGGTGATCGCCGGACCCGGCGGCGGCTTGGCCGGCGCCGGCTTCGGCCCGGGCGCCTGGGGATTTGCTCGCATCAACGAAGGGGCAAACAGGCCGGCGGCAGCCAGCCCGGCGGTGCGGACCAGGAATGAGCGGCGGTTCATGCCCCTACTCTAGCCATAAAAGGCCGGGAATAAACCGAATTTGCCATCCCGGCAGGCCCCCGGGAGAAGGCGCCCGCACCGGGGAATTCCGGTAACCTTCCGCTATCGTTCGGGTTTACCTCCGCAACCACCCATGCTCCCCGCCCGCCGTGATCGCCGAAACAGAGCCACAATTACATGTTCAAGAGTGCCCGCCCGTGGTTGACTCCGAGCCGCCAGCCGTGGACCCCTTGTCCGATCACGAACTCATGATCGCCGTGCGCGCGGGCGAGCTCGACAAGCTCGGCGAGCTCTTCGAGCGCTATCAGAGCCCGCTTTACGGCTTTTTCGTGCGCCTGACGGGTGACCGCACCGCCAGCGAGGATCTTGTGCAGCTCGTTTTCTACCGGATCCTCAAGTACCGGCACACCTATCGCGACGAGGGACGGTTCTCCGCCTGGATCTACCACCTCGCCCGCAAGGTTACCGCCGACCATTTCCGCCGCAGCAATGCCGCCCCGCGCGCCACCGACCCCGAGGATCTCCACGCCATTCCCGACCACGCGCCCGACGCCGGCGACCGGGCGGTCGTCTCCGACGACACGGCCAGGCTCCACGCCGCGCTCGCGGCGCTCGAGCCTGAGCAGCGCGAGGTGCTCGTCCTGGCGCGATTCCAGCATCTCAAGCACGAGGAGATTGCCCGCCTCTTCAACATCTCCGTCGGAGCTGTCAAGGTGCGCGTCCACCGCGCCCTGAAGGAGCTCCGCGATGTCTACCTCCGGCTCAGCCACGAACAGCCCGCCTGATCTCCGCCCTATCATCTCAACTCCCCTCTCTCATGAACTGCCAACGCGTCCAGGAAAGCTTCCTCGATTACCAGGACGGCCTCCTGTCTGCCGGAGACTTCGCCGCCATCCGGACCCATCTCAAGACCTGCCTCGTGTGCCAGCGCGAATGGGCCGGCCTTCAGGAGATCTCGCTGAAGATCGACCGCCTGCCTCCCGAGGCCCCGGGCCCGCAGCTCCGCGCCCGCTTCGACGCCATGCTCGCCGACTTCCAGCGCGAGGCCGAAGCCCCCAGTCCGTTCGTCCTCATGCGCAGCCGCGTCGACCGCTTCTTCTCGGCCCTCCTTCCCTCGCGCCCCATTCTCCAGTTTGCGATGGCGTGCGTCGCGCTCGGCGTCGGCATCCTCGCCGGCGCCCGTTTCCTCAAGCCCGCCGAAGACCCGTCCACGAAGCAGGAAATCGCCAAGCTCCAGGAGCAGGTGAAGTCCATGAAGGAGGTTCTCGCCGGTTCCATCCTGCAGCAACAGTCGACCAGCGAACGCCTGAAGACCGTCCTCGCCTCGCTCGATCCCAAGCAGCCGGACCAGCAGGCGGTCAGCCAGCTGCTCAACGCCCTCGCGTTCGACCAGAGCGTCAACGTCCGCCTCTCCGCCCTTGAGGCGCTCTTTCCCCATTCGGAGCTCCCCGCCGTGCGCTCGGCGGTCACCGCCTCGCTCCCGAGGGAGCCCTCGCCGCTCGTGCAGGTGACCATGATCGATTTCCTCGCTGCGAGCCGCGATCCGTCGGCCTTCGCGACGCTCGATTCCGTCAGCCGCAGCCAGACCTATGACAAGGCCGTCCGCGAAGCCGCGCGCCGCGCCCTCGCCCAGCTCTGAACCGCGATGCCGCCCCTGTGACTCAGCCTTCAACCCGCTTCCCTATGCCTACATTCCTCGTCCGTCTCCAATTCCTGCTCTGCCTGCCTGCCCTGCTGCTCGCAGGCCACGCGGCGGCAGCAGCCGCTTCCGACACCAAGGAAGATCCCGCACCGACCGTCCTCAAGTTCAGCGACCCCTCCAAGCCCGGCAGCCTCCGCCTCCACGTGATGTGGGGCGAGGTCACCATCACCGGCACCGATGCGAAGGAGGTGACGATCGTCTCGAACATCAAGAACAAGGAGACCGCCTCGAAGCGTTCCGACGGCCTCCGACGCCTGGATTCCGAGATCACCTTCAGCGCCACCGAGAAGAACAATGTCGTCTCCGTCGAGATCTCCGGCGATGAGGGCGGGCCCGGGCCGAACGACGCCGAGTTCACGATCACCGTGCCCTCCACCACCTCGATCCACATGGACAACGCCATCGGCGGCGATGTGACCGTGAAGGACGTCATCGGCGACACCGAGATCCGGAGCGTCAATGGCGAGATCACCCTCGACCACATCTCGGGTTCCGCGCTCGTCGAGACGATGAACGGCGAAATCCACGCCTCGTTCGCCAAAGTCGCCGAAGGGAAACCCCTCTCGTTCACCTCGATGAACGGCGAGATCGAGGTCCGGATCCCGGCGGACACCAAGGCCAACGTCCGCATGCGCTCGCAGAACGGGGCGGTCCTCACCGATTTCGACGATAAGGCGCTCGTCACCCGCACCGAGCCGGCGAAGGGCAAGATCAAGGTGAAGACTATCCGTCGCGGGAACGGCGATTCGGATCTTGCCGACACCCATGCCGAGGTGCGCGAGGCCGTCCGCGAGGCGATCCAGACCGGTGTCGAGGCTATGCGCGAAGCCGCCAGGGCGGCCAAGGAGGCCGCTGAAGCAGCCCGGGAAGGGGCCGAAGCCGCCCGCGAAGGCGTCGCCCAGGCCAAGGGCGCGCCAATCCCGCCGCTTCCCCCGATCCCCCCGGTCGTCCCGTCGTTCTCCGGAGGCCGCGTCGTGAGCGGCACGCTTAACGGGGGAGGCGCCGACATCCAGATCGCCACGATGAACGGCTCGATCACCCTGCGGAAACTCTAGCCGTCAGCCGTCGCGTTTCCCGGCCGGCTCCCGGACCTCCGGACGCCGGCCTTTTTGTTCGGTGTCGCCATCGTCCCGGGGATCTTCATGGGAAATGCCATCCTCCGGGGATACCCGATGATCGGCCCCATGGAGATACATACGCCGCACGAGATTCTCCGTTCATTGAAGGACTTCGTGGTCCATATCCTGACCGTGACGATCGGGATCCTGATCGCCCTGTCGCCCGATGAAATCCGCGAGGGTGTCCGGGAATGGCGGCTCGTCCGCGAAGCGCGCGAGAACTTCCGTGCCGACATCGAGTTCGACCGGAAGCACCTGGCCCCCGAGCGCGCCAACCTCAAGGAGGTGCAGGCATCGATCCAGGCGGCCCTGAAGTCGTTCGAAGGAGAGGAGTCGTGGAGGGCGCTTCCCTCCCTCAAGGAGATCAAGCCCGCCCACTATGTCTTCCGCTGCACGAGTTGGGAGGCAGCGCTGTCCACGGGCGCGCTCGCCCACATGAAAACGGCCGAGGTCACCCGTTATGCGACATGCATGACGGGGTCCGGTATGCGGCGTCACAGGCCCATGCCCTGAAGCTGCGCCTTGAGATAAAATCGCAGGAGAACCTCGGGGCACCCGTCTCCGGTCAGGCGACCGCGTTCAGGGACAGGCTTCTCCTACTGCAGGAGCACCATCGCGTCATGCAGCATGTGCTGGAGGAACCCTCGGAGTCTCTCGGGGAGGCCGGGAAGTTCTCAGGAGGATGAGGCCGGGCTATTCCTCCTCGCTGAACGCGAAGAGGGTTTTCACGGTGAGGCCGGTCTCGACGAGGCGCTTCGAGCCGCCGAGCTCCGGCAGGTCGATGATCGCCGCGACGCCGACGACCTCGGCGTGAAGCGTGCGGAAGAGCTTTGATGCCGCGAGGAGCGTGCCTCCGGTCGCAATGAGGTCGTCGACGACCACGACGCGGTCGCCGCGCCTGCAGGCGTCGGCGTGGATCTCGATCGTCGCCTTGCCGTACTCGAGCGCGTAGTCCTCGGCCAGGGTCGCGTAGGGAAGCTTGCCCTTCTTGCGGACGAGGACGAAAGGCTTGCCCAGCTTGTAGGCCAGCGCGCCGCCGATGATGAATCCGCGGGCGTCGACCGCCGCCACGACGTCGGGGCCCAGTCCCCGGATGGCTTCGGTAAGGTTGTCGATCGTAGCGTGAAACGCCGCCGGGTCCTGGAAGAGCGTGGTCACGTCCCGGAAATTGATCCCGGGCTTGGGCCAGTTGCGAACGGTGCGGATGCGGGCCTTGAGTTCGGCGGCGTTCATTTCAACCTGAAGCGCGCCGGTACTGCGGCGGCCAGTCGGGAGTGACGGGCCGCGCCTTCGCGGCGTGCAGCGGCCAGTATGGATCGCGCGGCGACTCCCGCGCAAGCAAGACCACACCGGCTATTTCGGGCGCGCGAGGGTGAACCGCTCGGTCGTGCGGCAATAGAGTTCGCCACCGAGCTTGCCGACGAGGTCGATCTTCGCCGGGTCGATCTTTCCGTCGGGCCCGAGAACCGAGTCGCTCACGTGGATGTGATGAATGCGCCCGAGCACGACGTGGGCGGCGGCGGCTCCCTGGCCGATGTCGAGGATCTGGTGCACGGTGCACTCGAAGGAGAGGGGCGATTCGGCGACGCGCGGCGGACGGATGCCCGCCGATGGCGCGGCGGCGATGCCGAATTTCTCGAACTCGCTCTCGCCGTAGGGCAGCGTCGCCGCCGTGGCGGTCATCCGCTCCGCGAGCGCGTACGACACGGCGTTGACCACGAACTCGGGCACCTGCCGGAGGTTCCTGAGCGTGTCCTTCGGCTGGCCGTCGCGGTTGTCGACCGGGACAAACATCAGCAGCGGCGGGTTGGACGTGATGCCCTGGAAGAAGCTGAACGGGGCCAGGTTCGTGCGTCCCTCCGGGGAGACGGTCGAGACCCAGGCGATCGGGCGCGGCGCGATGGCGCTCGTCAGCCAGCCGTAGATCTCGCGGACGGGGAGCTTGGAAAGGTCGATGAGCATGGCTCATCCATGGCGCCGCCCGCCGCTCCGACGCGAGTCAAAACTCAGCCGAAGAAGAATACACCCACAGCTCTCCCATTCCTCGACATCTTCTCACCCATCAACCCATTTGCGATGCTTGAAGGGAATCAAGGGCTTCAGACAGGAATGACCGGAACTCCCTGAACGCAGCCAATTCCAACAACGGGCTGAAATCCCCGATACGTTCCGCTACAAGACTTGCTGCAGCAGTCTCGCTGAACTTGCGGAGGCGCCTTCCGTGAAGCTCACTGGCTTCCCGTAACGCTCTGAATAGAATATCCTTCGGGTTCGCGATCCCCTCGATCGCGCCCAGCCTGGGCAAACCCAATCCAACAGCGCCTCGGGGATTGCCCGCTGCGGAGCGTATAGCCTCCTCATCGATCAGAAGCCATGCCTCTGTCATGCGCACTGGTACGACGGGCACCGTCAGTTGTCCAGGCAGTGCGGCCCGGCGGATTTCGTTTCGCCGGACCTCCGCCGGTCCGCGATCGGCGTCGCGATGCACAAACACCAAGTTGGCAGGGAAAAGATTCACGGCCCGCAGAATTCTCATATTCAGGCCTTTGCGTACCGGCGGCAACATACCCGGATCTGCAAAGTTCGCCTCGACACGCATCACCCGTGGATCCGACTGGACCGCCCATTTCAGAATCGGCAGCAATGCGACGTCAGTCGATCCTTCCGCGACGAGTGTGAAACGGACGTTCATTCCTCGGCCACTCGGAGGCGTTCGAATCCAGGCAGCCAGTCTGTTTGCAGATCAGTTCTCTCCCGGATCCTTCGATGTTGGCTTCCGGATGGTCGCGGCCTTGACGGGGACTCCGCTGGTTGTCGCAGCGAGCCCGGAAAAAGATAAGCCACCAGATCGCCCTTTGCCACACAATCGCCCCCGTCGACGTTCTTGGTACGCCAAGTATCTGCCACACCTCGAAAAACCACTCTCCCGCAAAGGCGCCCGTCGACCCGATCTTCCACCGCTTTCGCAAGGATCAGGGAATCGTCGGGGCATTCGCCTACGACCAACGGCGAATGAGTGTTGACGATCACCTGACGCAACGGGTTGTCAGCATCTGCGGGATGTTCAGGATCAAACCCGATGTCCTTCAGAAGACTTACCATAGATCCGATCCGATCGGGATGAATTCCGTTCTCGGGCTCTTCCAGGCAAAGAACCCCATACGACTTCGGGTCCATCTCCAAGACTGTCAGTGCCAGGAAACGCAGTGTGCCATCAGAAAGCGATCGGGCGGCATGCTCGGTTCCCTCCCGATCGGTCAACAAAAGCGTAAGCAAATCGAGTCTCTCATTCCGCTCCACGTCGATGCGGCGCACGTCACGCACAAGCTCCGCGAGCCGGTTGGCCATGTGTCCATAGGTCGCCTCAGCATTCTTCGATTCATGGGCGATCCGGAACAGCGTCGCCGGCAAACCCTCTCCGTTCGGATGAAGGTGCCTTGCAGCGCTGAGCGGACTTGGCTCCCTCAATGCCCCCGGCTCAAGTTGCAGTTGCATCCACGACTGCATCTCCCGTCGCGCGCACAGCAGGGTAGGTGTGTCCGCCTGGGCCACCGAGACGATCGTTCCCCTAAGGGAAGACGCCAACGCAGGAGCCGGTTTGCCGCGGCTGCCGCCGTCTTGATGCCGCCGGATCACACGACGTCCATTGTCATCGGCGGTCGATACATAATGCCCTCCGCGGCGAGCCCCCAGCACCACGGAAGTTCTCCATTTCGGGGAGTGTTTAAAACATATCTGCCTGGCTGCCGTGCTTCGATTTATAGGACTCAACTCCTCGCGACGAATCTCAAGCTGGGGTCCACCGGTGTCGGAATCGATCTTGAGACCGAGCTCCAGTTCGTAGCGCAGGAATGTGGTCGTCGCCCTGGCGCTCTGCCCGACGTCGTCCACAACCTCCTTGGGCACGATCATCTCAACATCAAAGCGTATCGTGTCCCCGCAGATGGCACCTGTGCGATGAAAGATGGCCCTGACGTCCGCGGCGCGCAGGCCTCCCCGCACGGTTGCCGCAGCATCCATGAGCGGCCGGGATGCGAGGGCACCGAGAAACCGGATCGCATCGAACAGATTCGATTTCCCCACCCCATTGATACCTGCAATGCAGGTGAACGGCCCAAACCGGAGGTCCACCCCGACAAGGTTCTTGAAGCCGTCAACCTGGAACCGGGTGATCATGGAGTTTTTCAGTAGATAGGCTGGAATTCCACACACCGCGAGCCTTTTGCGGTTCAAGACCATTCCGCACTCAAGAACGGAGGAAGAGATTCCATTTCTTGCCCACCATCCCGGTTCAACACCGACGGCTCAGCGCTGGAGCACTAAAATGTCGGCCGGATCACCGGATCCACCGCAGCTTCTCGGCGAGGATCAGGTAGACGACCGGGAGGACGACCAGCGTCAGGCAGGTGGCGAAGAGCAGGCCGACGATGTGCACCGCGGTGAGCGGCCGCCAGAGCAGGCCGCCCTCGATCGCGAGCGGGACAAGCCCGCAGACCGTGCACAGCACGGTGACGATGACCGGCCGGAGCCTCACGAGCCCCGCGTGGACGAGGGCCTCCCGCAGCGGCATGCCCTCCTCGCGCGCCTCCTCGATGAAGTCCGAAAGCACGATGATGTGGCTCACGATCACGCCGGCGAGGCTCACGATCGCGATCAGCGCGATGAAGCCGAGCGTCGTCTGGAAAAGCGCCAGGCCGATGAAGGCGCCGAAGAGGCCCAGCGGCACCGTAACCATGACGGCGAGCGACTTCGACACCGACCGGAACTGGACGACGATCGCCAGGAAGATCGCGGCGAGCGAGACTATCATGACCAGGCCCATCTCGCTGCGGCTCTCCTTGAGCTCCTTGTCCTCACCCGCGAACGTCAGGGAGTAGCCCGACGGCAGGGGGATGGCGCTCAGTTCGGCCCGGGCGCTTTTCAGGATCGCCGAGGGCAGGACATCGACGGGGGCCATCGCGTTCACCGTCACGGTGCGCAGCTGGTTGAAGCGCGGGATCGTGGCGAACGCCGGCGCGACCTCGATCCTGGCGAAGCTCTCGAGCGGGATGAGCGTGCCCCGGGCGGATTCGACATAGAGCGAGCGGAGTTGGTCGGCCTCGCGTTTTTCCGAGGTCTGCAGGCGGATGACGACCGGAATGAGGTGGTCGCCCTCGCGCAGTTCGGTGATGCGGGCGGAGCCGAATGCGCTGAGCGTGAGCGCGCCCACGCGGAGGTTGTCGACGCCGAGGGTGTTGGCGCGCTCCTGGTCGATGTCGAGGCGCAGGGTCGGGAGCGGATCGCCCAGGTCGTCGAAGACCTTGTACGCGCCGTGCTTCCTGAGGATGCGGGAGGCCTGGGCGGCGAGATCCCGCAGCCCGTCGAGCTCGGGTCCGGCGAAGCGCAGCTGGATCGGGAAGTCGACGGGCGGCCCCTGCTCGAGCTGCCGGGCGACGACGCGGGCGCCGGGCGCCACGGGGTCGATCCGGCTCCGGATGTCGGCCATCATTGGCACCACGTCGTCGTTGCTGCGGGTGTTGATGAGGATCTGGGCGAGGTAAGGCGCCGCCTCCTTGGGGCGCACGTTGTAGTAGAAGCGGGGCGCGGTGCCGCCGTAGAAGACGCCGAAGTTGTCGATGCGGTCGTAGCGCCGGAGGAACTGCGCGACGTTGTCGACGACCTCGCGCATCTGCGCGGGCGAGGCCGACTTCGCGAGCTCGATGTCGAGCACGAACTGGTTGCGCTCGGCGGCCGGGAAGAACTGGGTGCCGAAGAACGGAAGCAGGCAGCAGCTCGCCGCCAGCAATCCGTAGACGATCGCGACGGTCTTCCACGGGTTCCCGAGCGCCCGCTCGAGCACGCGCTTGTACTTTGGCAGGAACCACAGGATGAGCAGGTCGACCCATTTGAAGAGGAAGAACGGCCGCACCTCGGCCCCCGAGTCGAAGCCCTTCTGCCCCTTGAGCACATAGTAGCCGAGCAGCGGGGTGAACGACATCGAGACGACCCGCGAGGCCGCGAGCGAGATCGTGACCACCATCGGCAGCGCGTAGATGAAGACGCCCTTGTCGCCGGGCAGGAGCACCAGCGGCAGGAACGCCGCGATGTTGATGATCGTGCCGAAGGTGATCGGCCGGGCCAGCCGGGCGCAGCCCAGCCACGAGGCTATGTCGCGCGGCCTGCCGTGCGCCAACTCGCGGTTTATCCCGTCGGCAGCCACCACCGGGTTGTCGACGAGCACGCCGAGAGTGATGATCAGGCCCGCGATCGAGATCTGGTGCAGCGGGATGCCGAGGAGCTGCATCCCCGCGAACGTCGCCGCCACGGTCAGCGGGATCGCTGTCGCCACGACGAGGGCCGAGCGCCAGTCCATCAGGAAGAGCGCCACGAGCACGACGACCACGACGGCCTCGAAGAAGGCGGTCAGGAAGAGCTTCACCCGGCTGTCGACCGACTCCGGCTGGTTGGAGATCGTAACGATGTCGAGGCCAGCGGGCAGGCGCTCCTGGAACTGCTTCTGGAGTGCGCAGGCCTGGGCATAGAACTCGCCGATCTTCGCGCCCTGGCGCATCTCCGCCGAGAGCAGCACCGCGCGGCGGCCCTCGAGCCTCCCTCCCTTCTCCGGGCGGTCGTACAGGCCGAAGTGGAAGCCGATCGGGTTCTCGTAGCCGCGCGACACCGTGAAGACGTCGCGAAGGTACACCGGAATGCCGTCGGGATTCGCGCCCACGACGGCGCCCAGGAGCTCCGACTCGCTCTTGAACTCGCCGGACACCTGCACCGGGAAGTTCTGGCCCTCGGCGCGGAACGTGCCCCCGGGGATGATCGCGTTGCGCGAGGCCACGGCGCCCAGAAGCTGGGTGCGGCTGATGCGCAGCGCGTTCAGGTTGGCGCTGGAATAGTCGAGGTAGATCGTCTCGGGCACGATCGCCAGCCGCTGGGTGCGCCCGACCAGGCTGATCTGCTTGAGCGCGTCCTCGAAATCCTCGGCGGCCTTCTCGAGCGTGCGGTAGCTGAGCCTCGGGATGCGCAACTCGCGCAACCCAGGCAGGGGATCCTCGTCCCCGAACAGGAGCAGGGGGCGGTGGAAGTCGGGATGCGGCTCGCCGTCGGTCCCCGCCAGCGAGCGCACGAAGTCGCTCAGGAAAGCCTCCATCTGCTCCCGGGTGGCCGTAGTGGCGAACTCGGCGGCCGCGAGGCTGCCGCGGTCGATCGTCCTGAGGTCGGAGGCGAGCCCGCGCGACTGCAAGCTGGCACAGAACCGCTGCACCTGCGCGGCGCGCACCTCGCGGCTGATGCCGGCCGGGTAGAAGACCGCGGCGGCGCAGCGGCCGGCGGCGGGCTTCGCGCCGCGCGCTTCGGCGATCGCCCCGCGGATCATCTTCGCGCGCGCCTCCAGCTCAGCCTCCCCCAGCGGCCGGCTCGCCAGCGTGTAAAGGAGCGTCACGGTGTTGCCAAAGTCGGTGTTGAGCCACGGCGTGCGCGCCCCCTCGGGCAGCTTCACCTCCATCAGCTTGGCCCGGAGCTTGTCCCAGTCCTGGTCGACCGTCGACTGCGCCTCGGGCTGCAGCGTCACGTAGATGACCGAGAGGCCGTGCCGGGACTCGGAGCGCACCTCCTCCATCGAGGAGAGCTCGGCGGCCTTCTTCTCGAGCGGCTTGGTCACGAGCTGCTCGACCTTGTCGGCGGTGGCGCCGGAAAAGACCGTGACGACGACCGCGCGGCGGTCGGGGATCTTGGGATCCTCCTGCTGCGGAAGCTCGCGAAAAGCCATCCAGCCCCAGATGAGGAGCATGACGAGGCATAGCCAGGCGACGCCACGCTGGGCCGTGAAATACCGGGCCACCCCACCCGAGGGATTTGAGCCGAGAGACTCCTGGTCCTTCATCGCGTGGGTTCCTTTTACTGGCTCACCGGCGCGGCGTTCACGGCGGCGCCGTCGAAAAGCTGGCCGGCGCCGATGGTGACGACATGCTCGCCCGCCTTGAGTCCGCTGATGATGACGATGGAGCTCTCGACGAAGTCGCCCGTCTGCACCAGCCGTTCGCGCGCGATCCCGTCCGCGCCGATGACGAACACGGCGGCCGCCTTGGGATCCGATCCCGGCCTGGCGGGCGATACGAGCGCCGACAGCGGGACGAGCACGCCGGCGTCGGGCTTGGCGATGGGGTCGCCGAGCCGCACGGTCGCCGTCATGCCCGACTTGAGCCGGTTGTCGGAGTTCGGAAGCGCGAGGACGACGCGGAAGAGCCGGGTGCCCTCGGTGGCTGCGGTGCCGATCTCGGTGACCCGGCCGGTGAACTCGCTGTCCGGGAGCGCGGAGATCTCGACGCGGTATTCGCGCCCGACGGAAAGCCGGCCGAGCAGGGTGTCGGGCACGCCGATCTCAAGCTTCATCTGCTGGAAGGCGCCGAATCGCAGGACCGGGCGGCCGGCGGCGCCGTACTCGCCGCTCCTGGCGTAGCGGGCGAGGATGACGCCGGCGTAGGGGGCGCGGAGCGTGGTGTCGCGCAGCGCCTGCTCGGCCTGGGCGAGATTGGCTTCGGCGGTGTCCTTCTGCGCCCGGCTGGCCTCGAACTCATTTTTCGAGAGATTGGCCGCCACGAACAGCTCGGAGCTGCGGGCGAACGCGGCGCGGGCGTACTCCGCGCCGGCACGGGCCGCGGCGACGGCGTTGACGAAATTGGCGGTGTCGATCTGGGCGAGCACGGCCCCGGCCTCCACCGAGGCGCCCTCCTTCCAGTCCTCACCTCCCGCCGCGGGGCCGATGCGGGCGATCTGCCCGTTCACCTTGAAGCTGAGGTTCGTCTCTGGGTCGCCCCGCAAGAGACCGAGGAAGGCGGCGCCGGCCGTGCCGGATTGCGCCTCCGCGACCGGGCGGGCGGTCACGAAGCGGACGTTGAGCGGCGTGGGGCCCGAGGACGACGCCGGCTTGCATCCTGCCTGGATGAGAAGGGCGCCAAGGATGGCCGCGGCGACGGCGGCGGGGAAAAGGCGGTGGGATTTCATGAGGTCCATCGGGTCAAAGGGAAAATCGTCGGGAGACAATGCAGGGGCGTCAGTCCCTCTTCAGGTTGGCGGACATCTCGCGGAACCAGGCCTCCTTTTCCGCGGGGGTGCTCAGCACCTCGAACCAGCCGAGGGCGCGCTGGAAGGCCACAAGGTCGCCAAGGAAGCGGTAGACGGCGAGGGCGGCCGCCTGCTTCTGCGCAAACGCCGCGTTCTGGGCGTCGAGGAGGTTGATGATCGAGACCGTGCCCTGCTCGTACTTGTCCTGGACCACGCGGAGGTTCTGCTGGGCGCGGTCGGCCGACTGCTGGGCGAGGTCGATCGACGGGTATGAGCTCTCGAGGGCATAGAAGGCGACCTGCGCACGGGCCGCGACGGCCTCGCGCACGTTGTCGGCCGTGAGCTCAAGCTGGCGCAGGTCGGAGCGGGCCTTGCGCGCGTCGGCGCGGACGCCGCCGCCGGTGAACAGGGGCAGCGAGGCGGTCACGCCGAGATTCCATTCATCCTTGTCGAGGGGGATCGTCGGCGGCGAGATCAGGCGCCTCACGGCGAGTTGCTCGAGAATTGTCGTCCCGGCGTACTCGTTTTCGAGGACGCGCTGATAGCTGGCGGTCACGCCCACCTTGGGAACGTACGAGCGCCGCGCTTTCTGGCCGGCGACGATGGACTGGGCTCTTGTCGCCTGCTCGGTGGCGGCGATCTCGGGCGAATGCCGGAGTGCGTAGGCCGTGCCAAAGTCGCGGAAGCGGTCGAGTTCGGCCCGGCTGCGCAGCTGGCTCACCACACGCATCGACGCGAAGGAAAACGCCGGATGGGCAAGTCCCACGTCCTCGGAGGCCCAGCGGGACTCCGGCGGCACGGAGAGCACGCGGTTGAGCGCGATGCGCGCCTGCTCGACGCGGGCGCGGGCCGCGATGAGCTCGCTGCGCTGCTGGGCCTCGAGCGATTCGAAGCGGAGGCCCTCCTCGGGCCCGGAGATGCCGACCTGCCGCCGGAGGTGGGCCAGCTCGAGATTGCGTTGGGTGACTTCGAGATTCTCCCCGGCGATCCGGGAGAGGGCCTGGGCCGAAAGGCTGACGAGATAGGCCTGGGCGACGCGCTCCACCGCCGCCAGCCGCTCGGCCTGCTCCTGGAAGGCGGCTGCGCGATAGGCCTCCCGCGCGGCGCGGCGCCTCGACCACGCCTCGTCGTCGAGCAGCGCCTGCTGGAGCACCAGCCCGGCGCGCTGGGCGTCCTGGGGGAGCAGCCCCCCAGAGTAGAGCGCGCGGTCGCGGTCGACACGCTGGTAGCCGTAAGTCGCAGCGAGCTGAGGATATAGCGTGCTCCCGGCCATCCTCTCGGTCTCCTTTGAGCCTGCCGTGGCCTCGCGCCGGATGCGCACGTCGAAATTCTTCTCGAGCGCGGTGAGCACCGCCTGTTCGAAGGTGAGCAAGGGGCCGGTCTCGCCCGCGGGGGCGCCCACAAGTCGCGAACGGGTGAGGATGCGGAAATCGATGGGGGCCCCAACCGCGCCGGCTGTCGCCTCATTGACGAACAGCTGAGGCTGCACGGGGACTGTCAGCACAAGCCCCGAGGCCGGGGCGCCGGAGATGAGCTGGTCGAGGTTCACCGCGGTGCGGCGCGCGAGCATCCCGGTCGCGTCGGGCATGAGTCCCGCCAGAGCGCCCGACTCGACATCGGCCTGCCCGAGGAAACTGAATGCCGGAAGCCTGAGGGCGGCCAGGCCGGACAGGAGAGCCCTGCGCTCGGCGGCCGGCATTCTCGGAGTCGGCAGGAGGAACACTGCTCGGGCTCCGGCGGGAAGCGCGGCAAGGGTCGCCTCGGCGGTTGCGGCAGCCCCGGCGAGCGACACCGGGACGCCCAATTCGCGCTCCAGGCGGGCGCGCCAAGCTTCCTGCGCCGGGCCCTCCGGCAGCTCCGCAGGGTCGGCGAGGACCGTCAGGGACGAGAAAGGAAGGATCGCCTGAAGCTCCCGCAGACTCTCAACGGAGCGCTCGCGGACGCTCACCACGGCGAAATTGGGCTTGGTGGAGCGGCCCGAGTCGTCGACCGGTTGCGGCTGGAGATCGGCGTCGGTGAGAATCGCACCGATCACGGGCTTCGTCAGCGGCCGGGCAGAATCGGCGGCGGCGGTGATCACCTGCGGACCCACGGCCAAGACGAAGTCCACCGCCGGGTCGTCAAGCGCCGCCTGAAGCGCGGCCGGGGCGAAGCCCGCCGTCCATCCGGCGTCGAAAGCCGGCGCCTGTTTGAACCTGAGATGGCAGCGCGCGCTGTCGAGCTCCTCCATTTCGCGCTGAAGGACAGCGCGCCCGGCATCGATCGCCTCCGAGGTGCCATCCTGGACCACAGCGACCGTCACCGTGCGCAGCTGCACGGGGGCAGACGCCAGCGCAACATCTCCCCGTGAAGATGCGGAGAAAACGAGAATGCCGGCGAGCATCCACACGGCTGAACGAATGGGCGACATGGAAGAAAAGTGAGCGCTTCGGTCTAGATTATTATGACGCTCCGTCAATATCTAATTAAGACAATGCAGCGGCTACACAGTATCACGTATAGAAATCGTCACACAGCCTTGGAAAATGAGCCGAAATATGAATCGATTTATTTTGACGTATCGTCAATATCGGCATTACCTTCCTATCCTTCATGGCCCGCTCCGCACGCAAACGACAGGAAATACTCCTTCGCGAGGAGGAGTTGCTCGGGATTGCCCGGAAGATCCTCCTCGAGCGCGGCGTTTCCGGCCTCACGATGGAGCGGGTGGCCGAAGCGACCCCGTATTCGAAAGGCACTATCTATCAGCATTTTGGATCAAAGGATGATATTCTCGCGGCGCTTGTCCGGCAATCGATCCTGCGGCGCATCTCGCTTTTCGAGCGGGCGGCGCTCTTCCGGGGCACCAGCCGCGAGCGCATGATAGCGATCGGCAAGGCCAACGAACTGCTCTACCGGCTGCATCCGGACTACTTTATCAGCGAGAACGTCATCTGCGGCTATCACGTGAGGAAACGCCTTTCCACCATCCGCCAGGCCGAGTTGCACGCGCTCGAGCAAAAGGCGTTCGCGGTCATACTCGGAGTCATCCGCGACGGTTTTGCCTCCGGAGACATCCGCGGAGTTCCCGGCTGGCTCACGCCGGAAAAGATCCTCTTCGGCCTCTGGGGCCTCTCGCACGGGCTGTACAATCTCTGGCAGACCGATCTCCCGATTCATGCGTGGGCCGACGACGTCTTTCTCACCCACCACCGTCTCACGAGCTTCCTCTGCGACGGCTACGGTTGGCATCCTCTCTCGAACGAACTGGACTACGACGCCTGTGTGCAACGGATATGGACCGAGGTCTTTCCTCAGGAGCACGAGGAGCTGAAAAAACTGTCCCTCGGGGCGGGCTCCTGAACCTCCGGGGTGGCGGGCGGCCCGTCGGGCGCACGTCGACTTGCATCCTGCGGGGGATACGATTTGGTCTCCCTCAATGTCCACGATTCCCAGCCAGTTCACCAACGTCGCCGTCCCATCAAAGGCCAACGTCTATTTCGACGGACGGGTGGTCAGCCATTCGCTGCTGTTCGCCGACGGAACGAAGAAGACTCTCGGGGTGATCCAGCCCGGCTCCTATCATTTCGGGACCGGGGCGGCCGAGCGGATGGAGATCGTGGCGGGCTCCTGCCGGGTGACTCTGGACGGGGCGACCGCGGCGGCGACCTTCGGCCCGGGCGAGTATTTCGACGTCCCGGCCAAGAGCGGGTTCACGATAGAGGTGGCTGGCGGTCTGTGCGAATACATCTGCTCCTACCTCGGCTGACCGGCGTCAAATGCCGATCCTGCAGTTGCCTCGCCGCGGCTTCCGCTCATGCTTCGCAGCGATGACCTCGCGCCTTCTTCTCTCCGCCCTGTGTGGAGCCGGTCTTGTCTGTTCCGCGCTGGCACAAGCGCCGGCAGCGTCCCCCTCCCTTCCTGATGGACTGTACGCCGAGATCACCACGTCGCGCGGCACGGTCGTCGCACAACTCGACTTCCGCCGCGCTCCGCTGACCGTGGCGAATTTCGTCGGCCTGGCCGAGGGCAGCCTCGGCCCGGCGCCCCGGAAGCCGTTCTTCAACGGGCTCACGTTTCACCGGGTCGTGCCCGACTTCGTCATCCAGGGAGGCGATCCTCTCGGCACCGGCGAGGGTGGCCCGGGATATTCCTTTGCCGACGAATTCGCCCCAGGCCTGCGCCACGACGCCGCCGGCGTGCTCTCCATGGCGAACAACGGGCCGGACACCAACGGATCCCAGTTCTTCATCACGCTGCACGAGGTAAACCGTCTCAACTATCTGCACAGCGTCTTCGGCCGCGTCGTGCGTGGGATCGAGCTCCTCCCCTCGATCAGACAGGGCGATGCGATGCAGGTGCGCATCCTCCGTATCGGCGCCGAGGCCGGGGCGTTCCGGGTGGACGACAGCGCGTTCCAGGCGCTCTCCGCGAAGGCGGCCCGCTACGCCGGCAAGCCTCTCACCGACCGGGGCTCGCACTTCGCCGACCCCGACGGCCTGCTTCCGGCGAACCCGCCGCGCGCGCAGTATTTCAACTACAAGCTCGCCAACTTCGAGCGCGCGACCGGCGTCAAGGTCTGCGTGCGCCTCGTGAGGCGGTTCGTGCCGCAGATCCCGGGCGAGACCGCCAACTCCCTGCGCGCGCGGCTCGTCAGAGACCTCGACCTTTCGCGGCGGGGCATCCTCGCTCTCTATATTGCGGACAAGGCCGAATGGTCGCTGTGGGTCGGCGACGAGCAGGTGCCGGCGTTTAACCCGGCGGGGTTGAAGCTCCACGAGCGCAAGCAGGCGTTCATCGCCACGGCGCGCGAAAAGGCTGTCGCGGCGCGCGCTTACGCGCAGCAGATGAGCGGGTCCGACAAGCCCCTGACCGACTCCCAGAAGCTCAAGCTCGAGGTCGACGAGGTCATCGACGGTATGATCTCCATTTTCGAGTCGGCCAGATGACGGCCCTCCCCGCTGCACCCGCGATGACCCACTCCCTTTTCCTCCCCCGCACGGTCCTTTTCGGATTGGCGTTTTGCTGCGCCCTCCTCGGGCGGGCCGCCGACGCCCCGGCGCCGGCGCTCCCGCCTGAGCCCGCCTTTCATTTCACCGTCACCAGCGACCTCCACAACGGCACCGCCACCTACGGCGGCGTGCTCGACGCGATCCAGGCCCACTCCGGAGGCCCTGGAGCCTTCCATGTCTCGATCGGCGACTTGGCCGACAAGGCGGGCCAGGATCCCCAGTGCCTGCGCGAGGTGATCGACCGCCATTGCGGCGCGACGGCAATCTGGTGGCCCCTCATCGGCAACCACGACAAGCGCGCCCCCTCCTCGATGGCGTGGATCCGCGCGGAGCATGCAACCGGGAACGGCGTGCGGCACCCCTTAAAGAACCTTGTGAAACGGTCCGGCCCGCCCGGATGCGCCGAAACCACCTATTCCTGGGACTCGAGCAACGTTCACTGCGTCGCCCTGAACGAATACTGGAGCGGGGAGGCCGCCCCGGGCAGCGACGTCGCCACCGACGGCAGGATCGTCCCGGCGCTGCTGCAGTGGCTCGACGAGGACCTCGCCGCCAACCGGAAGCCGTTCGTGTTCGTCTTCGGGCATGAGCCGGCCTTTGCCCTGTTCCGGCACGTGGGGGACAGCCTCGACAAGTACGCCGCCGAGCGCGACGCGTTCTGGGAGGTTCTCAAGCGCCACCATGTGCAGGCCTTCATCTCGGGGCACGTCCATTTCTATTACAAGCAGGCGAAGGATGGGGTCTGGCAGATCGTCGACGGCTGCGCCGGCAGGACGCTCGAGCACCGGACGTACCTCGACATCATCGTCGGCGCCGACCGGGCGCAGGTGAACGTCTGGCAGAAAGAGTCGCTGCTATCAAAGGGCTGGAAGCTGATCGACACAATCACCCTCGACGCCGCCCCGCGGCAGGCGCCGGCCGTCAGCGCCTCCGCCGATTGAGGTGTGCGAGAATCAGGGTGAAGAACACCAGGACGAGGTTCTGCATCGGGAGCTGCAGCGGCGTCGGCAGCGCGTAGATGATGGCGACCGCCGGTATCCACAGCGCCATGTTCGCGACCAGCGTCGGGAGAACGGTGCGCCCGTACCAGCCGGGCGCCCGGAAATCATCCCAGACAATCCTCGTCGCGAAGCCGACGGCGCACCACTTGTACGCGAGCACGGTGCCCGGAACTGCATAGATCGGGCAGTAGATCAGCTGGTCCACGGTGGTCTTGGCGGCGATGGTGAAGACGTCGTGCCCCTGGCCGATGAAATGGGCCATGAGGCGGTACAGCAGCTCGATCTCAAACCCCTTGTATCCCCAGAACACCGTGAACCAAAGCCCCTCGGTCCACCGGTGATGGGGACGGGACTCGGGGCTGAGCCGCAGGACGAGGAAAGGGACGAGGCCGCCGAAGAGGCCGGTCGAGACGACGCCAAAGAAGAAGCCCGTGCGCGTGCGGACATCGACGAGCGACCCGAACAGCGCGCGCGTGGGCGCATGGAAGTAGTAGGCGAGGACGATGGCGAGCGCGACCGCCTGGAGCACCAGGCCGGGGACGAGGTTCGCACGGGCGCTCCGGAGGCCGGCCTTCCACGGCGGATCCTGCGTGTTGTTCTGGACGGACATGAACCGGTCAATCTGCGCAAAGGCCGCCGGCCCCGCCAGCGAGAAATCAGGGGAACCGGCCCCGGAGCCAGTTACTCAAGAAACAGGGACAGCTTCCGCGTGTCCGGGCACGAAGTCATCCCGGGCCGCCCGGCAGCCTGCCCGAACGAACAGGCCACCGATGCGCGTGGGGCCTGGACGCAGCCGCCCGCGGGCGATGACCGCGGAGCAGCCGTTGCATGGCCGCCCCGCGGCGCCGTCCGGCGTCAGTGCGCCGGAATTGGTTGGAGCTGGGCGCCCACCAGTTTCAACACCTGTTTTTCCTGTACGGTTCCTTTCCTGAGCGTGAGCGCCAGCTCCAAGGTCTCCATTTCGGTCGCAAGGCTCGACTGCATCGGATCGAGCTCCGCCTTCTGTCCGGGGGCCAGCGCGATTCGTTCAGGCCGCGGGGCGAAATCGCCCAGCACGCTCTTCACTTCGCGCACGACGAACTCGACGTTCTCCTTGCCCTCATTTGTGAAAACGACGCGGAGCACATGCCGCGGATTCATGAAGCCCGGACCTCCGGCAGGACCGGCACCACCCACGCTACCAACGTCGGCGGAACCTCCCATCATCTCCCCTCCTCCAGGGCCTCCACCCATGCCTCCCATGTCCCCTCCCATTCCACCGCCGGGACCACCCATCCCCCCCCCCCCTCCCCCCCCCCACCCCCCCCCCCCTCCCCATCCCCCCCTCCCCCCTCCCCCCTCACCGCGCCCTGCCCCCCCCCCGCACCACGCCCCCCC
>Ga0153915_10000876_pt1 | contig 27852 bp, 23 predicted proteins | sample Opewatmetagenome_2_FD_107003 | JGI IMG/M metagenome (GOLD analysis project Ga0153915, IMG submission 107003) | Freshwater wetland microbial communities from Ohio, USA - Open water 3 Core 3 Depth 3 metaG | ecosystem: Environmental > Aquatic > Freshwater > Wetlands | place: USA: Ohio, Lake Erie...
AAGACTGATTTCTTCTTTTTAATCATTGCGGGGATGTTTTCTGCTTATGAAGAATAAATATACTTACCCCATGGTAATATCTTTAATCGTTATTTGTTTTATCGCCTATGGCCGGATTTCGGGTAACGGTTTTGTCTGTTTTGATGATATAGACTACATTACCTCAAACAATTATGTTCAGTCGGGCATTAATCCTGAAAGCGTCAAATGGGCGTTTACGGCGGTTGTCTGCGGCAACTGGCATCCCCTGACTTTACTTTCCCATACCCTGGACTGGAGCCTTTTCGGAGCAAACGCTTCCGGCCATCACCTCGTTAATCTGCTTCTGCACATCTGCAGTGTTCTTCTTTTGTTTTTCTTTTTAAACAGAACAACAAAGAATTTCTGGCCGTCGGCATTTGCCGCGGCGCTTTTCGCCCTGCATCCCCTGCGGGTGGAATCGGTGGCATGGGCCTCCGAACGCAAGGATGTTTTGAGTATGCTTTTCGGACTGGCGTCTTTATACGCTTATGTTCTTTATGCGGAAAGCTATAAACTCTCCGGATATTTTCTTTGTTTAATATTATTCGCTCTGGGTCTTATGGCCAAACCCATGCTGGTCACCCTGCCTTTTGTTTTACTGCTTCTTGATTACTGGCCGCTGGGAAGATGGCAAAAGGTTTCAACTCCGGCGAATGTTCCCCTGCCGGTCGATAAAAAAGCAGGCGGGAAGAAAAACAAACAGCGCAAAGCCGATTCCGCCAGAGAGAACGGCAAACCCGCGCCGCCGGTAAACCGTTCTCCTCTATTCGGCTCACTTTTGCTGGAGAAGGCGCCTTTTATTTTCCTGACAATCGTTTCGTGTATCGTAACTTTCCGGGCTCAAAATAAAGGCGAAGCGGTTATTTCCATTAAAAATATACCCTTTCATGAGCGTATCGGCAACGCGATTGTTTCTTATGTTTCTTATCTTGGGGAAATTTTCCGGCCGGTTGACCTGGCCGTATTTTATCCGTATGAACATTCTCTTCCTTTGTGGCAAATTCTGGTTTCCTGCCTGATCCTGCTTTGCATTACAGCGGCTGTTATTTACAGCGTCAGGAAACTGCCTTTTTTATTCACGGGATGGTTCTGGTATCTGGGAACGCTGGTTCCCGTAATCGGATTGGTGCAGGCAGGTGATCAGGCGATGGCCGACCGCTATACTTATCTGCCCTCTATCGGCATTGCCATAGCGCTTGCCTGGGGCATCCCTCTTTTGTTCCGAAGCGCGGACATGCGCAAAAAGATTTTATTCCCGGCGGGAGCGGCTGTCCTGATAATCCTTACGGCCTTGACCTGGCGCCAGTGCGGTTACTGGAAAAACAGCATTGAGCTTTTTAATCATGATTTGCAGGTGACAAAGAATAACGATTACGCGCATGGCAATCTCGGTTCAACTCTGCTTGATGAAGGAAAAAACGAAGCGGCCATGGAACATTACAATGAGGCAATCCGCATAAAACCCGATGACGCTTATTATCGCTTTAACAGGGGACTTGCCTGTGTCAGGCTGGGCCAGACGCAGCGCGGCATTGAGGATTACAGCGAGGCAATCGCGCTGAAACCGGATTTTTTCGATGCTTACAATAACAGGGGAGCCGCTTACGATAAGCTCGATCAGTATCAACGGGCCGTAGAGGATTACAATAAGGCCGTCAATTTAAAACCGGATTATGCCGGGGCCTATATCAACCGGGCGGTTGCTCATTTAAATCACGGCAACAGGGAACTCGGCTGTCCCGACGCGCAAAGAGCGTGTGAATTCGGGGATTGCAAAATACTGGAAACGGCAAGGAGCAGGGGAGACTGCCGTTGATATGATGAGGAATTCCGGAACTGAAATTCTAACAATGTATTCACGGACAATATTTTATTGACATATAAGGCAGCGTTGCTTATACTTTTTTCAATTCATATTCATATTCAAACAGAGTCAGGAAACAGCAGTTAACTTTATCTTAAGGAGGAGGTCTTTTTGCGATGCCGGTAAAATACATACAGTACAAAGGAAAAACAATTCTATATTGTGACTTCAGAAACTTGACCGCGGAAGAGGGTATAGCAACTCTTGACGCCGAGGCAAGGGAAATGAAAACATGGAAAGAAAAGGGACTTATTCTATGTGATTATCATAATTCCAAAGGGACGTCAGAGTTTATGTCCCACGCGAAGAAACTCGGCAAGGAAGTGTTCGCGCCGATGACGCTAAAAGCAGCAGCGATAGGCGTTACCGGTATTCAAAGCGTCCTTCTACAGGCATATAATGCTTTCAGTAAAGACAAACTTGTTCCTTTTGCCACGGAAGAAGAAGCAAAAGAATGGCTGATTAAATAACCCATCTGAATACGGAGGTTCTTTGCGATGTCGGTAAAATACATACAGTACAAAGGGAAAAAGATTCTTTATGTTGATTACAGCAATATGACCGGAGATCAGGCTATAGCAACCCTTTACGAAGAGGCAGAGATAGTAAAAACCTGGACACAAAAGGGACTCGTTCTAAATGATTTTCGTAATTCTAAAGCAACAACAGATTTTATGTCACACGCAAAAAAACTCGGAAAAGAAGTATTCGCGGGGATGACGCATAAAACTGCCGCTATAGGCCTTACCGGTATTCAAATGGTCCTTCTACAGGCATATAATGCTTTCAGTACAGATAAACTTGTTCCCTTTGCCACGGAAGAAGAAGCAAAAGAGTGGCTGGCAGAGGATTAAATAACCCATCTGAATACGGAGGTGCTTTGCAATGCCGGTAAAATACATACAATACAAAGGAAAAAAAATCCTTTATGTCGACTTCAGCAATATGACCGGAGATCAGGCCATAGCAACCCTTGACGAAGAAGTCAGGGAAATGCAGAACTGGACGGAAAAAGGACTCGTTCTTAATGATTTTCATAATTCCAAAGGATCATCAGAGTTTATGTCGCACGCGAAGAAACTTGGAAAAGAAGTATTCGTGAATACGATTTATAAAAGCGCCGCGATAGGCCTTACCGGTATTCAGATGGTGCTTCTACAGGCATATAACACTTTTGCCAGGGACAAACTTACTCCTTTTAAAACGGAAGAAGAAGCAAAAGAGTGGCTGATAAAGGATTGAATAAAACCGTTCTTCCGCTGGTTCAGTTATTCTGAACCAGCAGAAAACTATTCCATGTTGTTGCGGGCAATTCATCATTGAACCGGTAGGGCGTGTTCCCCGAACACGCCGTTCTGACAGACGGATTAATTTGTTGAAGCAATCATGTTGATTGCTTCAACAAATAGTTTCCTCCCCCGTCGCTGCGCGACACCCCCTCCAAAGAGGGACAGGTGGTGCGGAACGGTTCTATTCAATTTTAGATATTCTGATCCTTCGGAGAACGATCCCTGCGTCTTTAAATTGTCCTCCTGCCATGTTATTTCCCGACCCACATTTTTGTGGTTAAGATTTAATTGTCATGCTAGGATTACTACCATATTTTCCTTCCCCAAAAGGAAACACCGGTATGACAAATACAGCGAAAAACACCTCTGATCAGGAAACCAACGAGACTTCCGGCTGGCGATGGACTCTCTTTGTCATGCTCATTGCCCAGTTTCTTTCCATTGTTGGTTTTTGCTTTGTTCTGCCCTTTATTCCCTTCTATATCCGGGAGATCGGCGTGACGGACGAAAAGATGGTGCCGATCTGGGCCGGAATTATGATGGCGGCATCAAGTCTCACCATGACCGTTTTCGCTCCTATCTGGGGCTGGCTTTCCGACCGTTACGGACGGAAACTCATGGTTGAACGGGCGATGTTTGCCGGAGCCGTGATTACCATGGTCATGGGAATGATCGGCAATGTTTATCAGCTCCTCTTTCTGCGTCTGCTTTCCGGCGCTTTCACGGGAACCATTTCCGCTTCCATTGCTCTTGTTTCCTCTGTTCTGCCCGGCGCGAAACTGGGGTTCGGACTGGGACTGATGCAGGTCGCGGTTTTTCTGGGAATGTCCCTGGGACCGTGGATCGGCGGCATACTTGCCGATATGGTCGGCTATCGTCTGACCTTTATAGCCGGCGGGGTTATTCTGCTCATTGGCGGCATACTGGTCATGATCGGGACGAAGGAAAAATTTATCCGCCCTTCTTCCGCGGCATTGAAAGAAAGCGGCGGCATGAAGACGCTTTTTGCCCTGCCGGGTTTCGTTTCCCTGATGGTTGTCTTTTTCCTGTTCCACTTCTCGATTAATATTGCCATCCCCATTATCCCGCTGTTTATCGAACATGTCGGAAACTTAAAGACGCGGGTTGCCTCCACTACAGGGATGCTGATTGCCATTACCGGCGCCACCGCGTCCATTTCCGCCGCCGCCATCGGTTATTTAAGCGACCGCAGGGGCCACAGGCAGGTACTTATTTTCAACCTGTTCATCTCAAGCATTCTCTGGGCCGCCCATGCGCTGGCCCGGAACATAAGTCAATTGTTCGTTATCCGGACGCTTTTCGGATTTGCGGTCGGAGGGAACCTTCCCACCATGAACGCCCTGGTGGGAAAACTGACTCCAAGGGAAAGCTACGGGAAGGCCTACGGGGTGGCGGCTTCCATGACCTCTCTCGGCATGACGCTGGGACCTCTGGCCGGCGGTGTCATGGCATCCTATATGGGGTTGCGCTGGCCTTTTGTTGTCGTCAGCCTCCTCTTGAGCCTTGTGGTAATCCCCATCATCATGAGCCTGAAGATTCGCTAGCGAAGTGTTACATAAATAAGCATGTCATTTCGAAGCGAAGCGAGAAATCTTAATGATCATAAGAATATAAAAGATATCTCCCGTTGGTCGATATGACAAGGTTCCATTGAAACACTACACTAGCGCCTGCCGCGTGTTTTGCACTGGCAATCAATAAAATTTAACTAAAGTGATTTTATTTTTCAGCAGGCACGAAGAAACAAGTCTGCCGGTTCGGAAACCGGATGTTTCATTAATAGAAATAATTATTGACAATCAAGCTCTTAATGTTTATAAGTAGACATCTTCAAAAACATTTCAAATTATTTACAGTTAATAAGTCTAAACTATTTTCAATGGTAGTTTGGATTGCCGGGAAAAAGAAAAGTGGATTTTTCTGCCGCAGGTAACTTTGCTATTTATACGCCTGCGACCGGGAATTAAGTGTATTTTCTATCAGCTTCATAAAAATTTATTATAAAGGAGGTGATTACATCGTAATCAAAAGAATTAAGCTTCCCGCCTTAATCGTTGTTTTGTCAGCATTTTTCGTTTTTGCCGGTCTTTCTATATCAATTTATGCGGAAGAAAACGGCAGTAAAAAAGAAACAAAAAAAGAGGCAATTCAGCAGAAAGAAAAGAGTAACCCCTACGCCAGGGCCAAAATAACCGCAAAAATAATACCCTCGGCAAATAAAACTTTCGGCTATGAAATTATTGTAAACGGCAAGACTGTGGTGCGTCAGCCCAATATACCGGCATTATCCGGCAATGAAGGTTTTACCACCAAAAAAAGGGCGCAAAAAGTTGCCGATTTTGTAGTTAAGAAAATCAGAAATAACGAAATGCCTCCCACGGTAACGATTAAGGATTTGAACAGCATGAATGTTTTGAAAAAGGATTAGGTAGTTCCAAAAGATGCTCAAATAAAAATGGAGGAAGTGCATATGAAGAAATTTGTCATAGTAGCTGTTGCTTTGCTTTACAGTTTTATTTGCGTCAATACGGTTTTTGCAACCAATGCCTGGACGCAGAAAGCCGATTTCGGAGGAGGAATACGGGCATGTTCTTTTAGTTTCTCTATCGGGAGTAAGGGTTATGCTGGAGGAGGAGTCGTCGATACAAGCAATGACTTTCTTTCGGATTTTTGGGAGTACGACCCTTCCACCGGCGCATGGACACAGAAAGCCGATACTTTAACAGGAATGAATAACTCCACTGCTTTTTCCATAGGAAATATTGGATATGTTGGAACAGGAAGCGGTCTTAAAACATTTATGGCATATGATCCGGCAACCAATGCCTGGACGCAGAAAGCTGATTTCGGAGGAACAGCACGAAATTATGCCGTTGGTTTTTCCATAGGCAATAAGGGATATATCGGAACGGGAAACGATGGAGATTTGACCAAAGACTTTTGGGAGTACGATCCTGCCACCGATACCTGGACACAGAAAGCCGATTTCGGTGGATCAGCGCGAGATCAGGCCGCTGGTTTTTCTATTGGCAGCAAGGGTTACATTGGATTGGGAAGATCTGTAGAGAATTTGGATAAAGACTTTTGGGAGTACGATCCTGCCACAGATGCCTGGACACAGAAAGCCGATTTCGGAGGAGTAGCGCGAGCTTTAACAGCTAGTTTTTCTATTGGCAGCAAAGGATATGTCGGCATGGGGGTATTCTCAGTTCCCATTGAAACTTTAGTAAATGCATTAAAAGATTTATGGGAGTACGATCCTGCCACGGATACCTGGACAGAAAAAGCAGATTTCGGAGGAGGAACGCGAACAACCTCTTTTAGTTTCTCTATCGGCGCCAAGGGCTATATTGGAACGGGAATGCCATTTTATATGGAATATCCGTTAAGTGATTTCTGGGAATTTGACCCTGCCGGTACAGGTACCTTTAGGAACGACAGTTTTGCTAGTATTCTCTGGAGAAACGAAACAACCAGCGAGAATATGCTCTGGCGTTTCTATGGAACAACCTACTACGCGACTTTGAGTTTTCCCGGAGAAATAGGTTCAGACTGGAAGATCGTGGGAGCGGCCGATTTTGATGGTGACGGACAGCCGGACATCCTCTGGAGAAACGAAACAACAGGCGAGAATGTGGTCCAGACCGGAGAAGACTTCGTTCACCTTACCAGAGAGGACGTCATCGGTTCAACCTGGCAAATCGTTGGAGTGGCCGACTTTAACTGCGATGGCAAGACGGACATTCTCTGGAGAAACGAGACGACCGGCGCGACTGTTGTCTGGTACATGGATGGAACAACCTACCTCAGTTATGCTCACCTCACCAGAGAGGATGTCATCGGTTCAACCTGGAAGATCGTCGGTCTTGGCGATTTTAATGGTGATAGCAAGCCGGATATTCTCTGGAGAAACGAGACAACCGGCGCGACTGTTGTCTGGTACATGAATGGAGTAACCTACCTCAGTTATGCTCACCTCACCAGAGAGGATGTCATCGGTTCAACCTGGAAGATCGTCGGGCTGGCCACCTTTGTCCGTAATAACAATTCCGGCACTCCGAATATTCTCTGGCGAAACGAGACAACCGGCGCGAATGTGATCTGGTTAATGGATGGAGTAACTTACATCAGTTATGCTCACCTCAGCAAAGAGGATCTCACCGGTTCAGCCTGGAAGGTAGCCGGTGCTGTCAATTATTAGATTTTCAATTTAACATAAATACTTAGGTTGGCAACCCCGCGAATGGGGTTGCCAACCTGATATCTCCCCCGGTTGAGCCAGGTCTTTTTGACCTGTCTGAAGATAATATAAACCCCGTTAGAAGTGCGAAATGCTTCTAATGGGTTGAACTGTCGATTTAAAATCACGATAAATCGGAACTCGACCAAACCTTTAGTTGCAAAAGTTCACGATTGTATTTATTTGTATTTAGATCATAAGCGTTGTTCCCTGTCTGCGGGCGCGGCGCGGTAAACGTTCAGCTTGTATTTTCGCAGAAGACGCAGGGACTCGCGAATACTCTCCGGCACCCCTGTGTCGTTCAAATTATCCGGCATGGATTTGTCATCCACTATACCTGTAAATTTCCAAAGTTCTTCGGGTGTGGCTGTATCCACGCGCATGGCGATATCATGGAGTCGTTCGAAATAAGCTTTTCGTTCGGGCTGAATGCGCCACACGGCTATTGATGTCAGAAGAAGTCCGGCAAAAATTATCGCTAAGCCTGTAAAAAGAGTACTCTTCAAAAATAAGTTTGGTTTTACAGGCCGGGCAAAGATGAATATGAATATCCACGCCATGGCAACGATTCCGTAGATGCTGACGCAGGTGTAATGAGAGGACATGCCAGCGCCTGTGCCGTAGAGGAATCTTGCCAATGTCACAAAGACGGAATAGAATAAGGTTTGCATAATCAGAAATAATGGCAAATATGTCTTTTCATACATGCGCGATCTGAAGAAGAGCGTAATCGCCAGACAGTAAAGAAGCACGACGAGCAATCCAAGCATTACAATAGTATGGAACGAAATAAAATCATAGGCGAAAAAGGCGTCAACACCGACAACACTGGAACCAAAGGAGGAGAGAAGAAACTGCAGCGCTTCAGAAGGGGCGGCGAAGACACTGGCCACAGCCATACGATGGGCATATAAAGCATCCGGAAATATGTCATTATAGCTGATTCTAAATATGTAGAGAAAAGCAATCACCGCGAGAAAAATACCTATCGAGAGCGCGCGGAACCGGAAATCTTCAGGCAAAGCGCGGCGGTTAGTCAGTATGTAGCAGAGGAAGGTTACTCCCATCGACAGGGTAAAAGGAAAAATTTTAGTCTCTCCAAAAACCAGCATAGCCAGGGCAGGCAGAATAAATGCAAGCGGCCAGTATTTTCCGGAGTCTTTCGAGAGGAATAAATAAATACTGATAAAGCTTCCAATTAAGAAAGGCATGGAATATTCCCAGATTACTCCATATGAGAAGCTGAATCCCTCGTACTGGATGACATTAAAAATAATTAAGGAGAGGACAATGAAGGTTGCCGCGATGAACTCTTGTGAACGATACGAAGTCAGGCTTTTCCGATATTCCCGGTAAATTAAAATGGCTGACGCCAGTATAAATAAAGGACTCAGAAAGACTATAATTATAGAATTCATAGAGAACAATTTGACATTGGCAATTTGCAGGAGATTGTACCCAAGTATTCTCGAAGAATAAGCAGAACGCCAGAGATCGGCAAAAGTAAGCGTTCCATTTAAGTAGTTTTCAACGCATCCGCCCCTGATAATGAAAAAATCTTCGCGAAAAGCCACATCAGCGGCTGTGGTCCAAACGTAAATAAATGCTAATGTAAAAGGAATCAGCAAGGATAAGAATAGCATTATTTTGGCTCTCATCGGTATTCCTTTGTTTTATATGTGAAACATTTTTCTGATGGGACAAATTGGGCGAAGTCCTGAAATATAATATTTCAACATTGATTAAATAGTGAAATATGCAGAACTTATCTGCCCGAATCTTTATAGAAGATATTACATGATAGTTATACATATCAGGTGAAAAATGTCAATCCCTGGAACAAGGGACGATATTTAAAAAATAATAATCATTAATGAATGGAAAGTGTTGAATTCGGTAGCGAACGAATACAGAATTATAATTTACCTTAAGAATCGAAGACTCTCCGCGGAAAGCCTGCGAGAGATCCAATAGTGAAACGGGAATCTGTTTCCATAGTTATTACCGAACCGAAAGCTATGCAATGATATCAATACGATTAAGTGTTGTGATCCCTTTGGTTCATTGTTTACTATTTGATAAAAATAATATTCAAATCATATTTTGTCAATATCATTTACATTATTTCATAATTTATGTTAGATAACAAACATCCTCTACAAATTAATATTTATACTCAGATTCAACGTATAGGAAAACATGAATAACCATTCAGGAATAAAAACAGCCATTCTTTTTTCTCTTATATTTTTCATGTTCGGTCTTCTAATCATCAGTGACTTTGGAGAGACATATGATGAAAGAGAAAGTTATTTGACCGGTTTTGAAAACATACATGTTATTGGTAATTTTTTCAGGGGAGAACCAGTAAAATGGCCTGAGCATCATATTCTCCCCGGTTATCAGTTTGTTTTCGATACTGTCCGCTCAATGACAGGGCTTGCATTAAACTATTTGATTGGCGATAAAGAATCCATTTATGGTTTTCACTTTTTTAATCTTTTAATTGCCTCTCTAATCCTCTTGATAACTTTTTTAATAGGCCGCGATATCAGCGCTGAACCCGCTATCGGCTGGCTCGCCGCCGTCACCCTGGCTCTTCATCCAAAATTCATAGCGCATAGTCAGGCAAACCCTAAAGATATGATAGGTGTTTTCGTCATTATGTTTAGTGTCTGGATTATGACCCGTACTGCACAATCAAATAATTGGAGGACATCAATTTATCTGGCAATCAGCATGGGTTTTGCTCTGGCCAGTCATATAGCCTCCGTCATTTTATATCCCCTGACCGGAGTATGGCTGCTTATAACAAATAAACAGGAAAATAAATATTTCTTTATACGGATGACTGTCGTATTTCTTGTTTCGCTGCTCGTTGCGTTTTTCTGCTGGCCGTGGCTATGGGCTCATCCGTATAATCGTACATTGGACATCATACACAATATCAATATCTCCGAATCAGCAAATGTTTTATATCTTGGACAATTCTATGACTTGCATTTTCTGCCCTGGCATTATTCTCTGGTTAGCGTCATGGCTGCAACTCCATCGTTTTTTATTATTACTGCGGCAGCGGGTATAGTACGATTAAAAGAAAGAAATCAAAACACAAGACAACTTATAGTCCTATCCCTGTTATTGATGAGCATTATTTTCATCGCTGAAATAACGGGTTCTGCTCATTACGACGGCGTAAGACACGTGCTTGCCGCATTGCCTGCCCTTGCGCTTTTATCCGGATGCGGGTTGCACTGGATAGGTAATGGCATTTGGCAATTATTTTCCAACCATCGCAACTTTGCAGCTGCCGCGTGTTCTATTGTTATTGCCGCGGCTTTTATAAGTATACCGGTGCAATTACTGAGGCTGCACCCTTATTATGATGCCTATTTAAATGAGGGAATACGTATGGCGATTGGTTCTCATGCCGAAAATACTTTTGAACTTGAATACTGGTGTTTTACTTATAAGGAAGCATCAAAGTGGCTGAATAAAGATGCACCGCATGGATCGGTTGTCATAACTCCCATGGCTTCATATGCAATGAAACCTTTACTAAGGAAAGATCTTCAGTTAACTGATGCTAAGACGTGGAACCATTCTTACAAAGGCCCTTGTTACATGGTAATTATGACACGTTCCGCTTTGTACAATGAACTGATATTTGATATTCGTGCCATACGCCAACCCGTTTTCACAATAACAAGGCAAAATTCCGTATTGCTGGAAATATATCGTTTCGATTTATAATTATAACCGGAATTCGGGAGACTAACACTTAATGATCCGCTATACTGGTTTTTAATAATTATAGTGCAAGACAGACCCTGATAGTTTGGTCAAATCCCGATAAATCGGGATTTGACCAAACCCGTAGTTACAAATGTTCAGGATGGTGTTTATTTGTATTTAGATAATAAGTGTTGTTCCCTGTCTGCGGGCGCGGCGCGGTAAACGTTCAGATTGTATTTTCGCAGAAGGCGCAGGGACTCGCGAATCCTCTCTGATACTTGTTCTTCATATTGCGAAAGGTCTTCCGGCGTGTGTGCATCTATCATTGAAAATTTATGAAGTTCTCCGGGTGTGGCTGTGTCCACCCGCATGGCGATATCTTGCAGTCGTTCGAAATAAGCTTTTCGTTCAGGCTGAATGCGCCACACGGCTGTTGATGTCAGAAGAAGTCCGGCAAAAATTATCGCTAAGCCTGTAAAAAGAGTACTCTTCAAAAATACGTTTGTTTTAACAGGCCGGGCAAAGATGAATATGAATATCCACACAATGGCAACGATTCCGTAGATGCTGACGCAAGTGTAATGGGAAGCCATGCCGACGTCTTTAGCGTAGAACAACCTTCCAAAGGTCACAAATATCAGATATGTAAAAGTAAGCATAATGAGGAAGAAGGGCAGATACGTCCTTTCATACATGTGTGATCTAAAGAAGAGCACCAGCGCTGATACGTAAAGAAGAACAACAATTATTCCAAGTATTACCATGGTATGGAACGAAATAAAATCATAGGCGAAAAAGGCGTCAACACCGATAACGCTGGCTCCAAAAGCGGAGAAAAGAAATTGTAAGGCCTCTGATGGATAGCTGAACACTTCAACCACAATCGTGTAATAAGATCCGGAAAGTGAATATGGAACGAAGTTGTTATATGAAATTCTGAATATCCATAGAAACGTTATCGAAATGAGAAATATACTTATTAATAACACGCGGAATTGGATATTTTTAGGAAAAGTCTGGCTACGAGTTAGAAGGTAGCAGAGGAAGGTTACTCCTGTTGCCATTACAAAAGGAATTACTTTAGTTTCTCCAAAAACCAACACAGCGAGGGCAGATAGAATAAATGCAGGCGGCCAATATTTTCCGGAGTCTTTAGAGAAAAATAAATCAATACTGATAAAGCTTCCAATCAAGAAAGGCATGGAATATTGATAGGCTAATCCATATGCGAAGTTGAGCCCCTCGTTCTGAATAACATTAAAGATAATTAAGGCAATGATGATAAAAGTTGCAGCGATGAACCCTTGTGAACGGTACGGGCTAAGGCTTTTCCGATATTCGCGATAAATTAAAATGGCGGAAACCAGTATAAAGAAAGGGATCAGTAAGACTATAATATTAGAATTCAAGGAGAAAAATTTGATATTGGCAATTTCCAGAAGATGGTAACCAAGCAATCTGCAAAAAAACACAGGACGCCAGAGATCGGTAAATGTGAGAGTTCCATTTAAGTATTTTTCAACGCATCCGCCACTGGCCATGAATAAATCTTCGCGAAAAGCCACATCAGCGGCTGTGATCCAAACGTAAATAAATGCCAATGTAAAGGGAATCAGCAGGGATAAGAATAAAATGATTTTATTTCTCATCGGTGGTCCTTTATTTTATATGTGAAACATTTTTCTGATGGGACAAATTGGGCGAAGTCCTGAAATATAATATTTCAATATTGATTAAATAGTGAAATATGCATTAGTGAAATATGCAGAACTTTTCTGCCCGAATCTTTATAGAAGATATTAAATAATAGTTATACATATCAGATGAAAAATGTCAATCCCCCGAACGAGGGATATTTAAAAATAGTCATCATTAATGAAACATTGCATGGATGATGGGTAAAGTATCGAAATTATAAAGTAATCGATGTTACAGTACGCATCAACTTCAAAATCTTCTTCCAGATGAAATTGTTTTTCTAATTCAATTTTCAAAATTGCAATTTTATGCTAGACGTTGAGCGGCTGTGAATGACCCCGTTATTCGCCGGAGGAAATTATTAATGAAGAAAAAGATTATAATCCTGTTTGCGACAGTTTTATTTATTGTATCCGCCGTTACAGGAGGTGTTTATTATCAGGCTACAAAAATACCCCGTAACAATGCCGGAGCTTTTGTATCGTTAAAACATGATTCATCCAAAAAAATCGTGGTTGTCATGGGTGACAGCATTACTCACGGAGCGGTAAGTTACGACTATGTACGGGATCTGTCCCGTGATAAGGAACTCGGCAATTATATTTTTATAAATGAGGGAATCAACAGTCAGCTGGCATACCATCTGCTTAACAAGGCTGATAATGTCGTTAAAATCAAACCGGATGAAATTTTCATCCTCATCGGTACGAATGATTGTATAGCAAGCCTGTCCGATGAAGAATACAAGCGTTATGACAGGACATGGAATCTGCCGGTCAGGCCTACAAAAGAGTGGTTCACGGTTAATCTGGAAAGTCTTGTGGAAAAGTTGAAAAGCCAAACATCGGCCGGAATTACTTTAATATCCATTCCGCCGATAAGTGAAAAAGCAGACAGCATTCCGTTTCAGAAATCCATTGAATATTCCCGCTGCATAAAAGAGATAGCGCAAAAGAAGCAAGCCGGTTATATCGGATTTAATGAGGCGCTTACGGATGAGATAATTAAACACGGCAAAAGAAATGCTGCCGGATTTAATTCGAACAGACGGGCTATGTTTGGCGCCATAGCGGCGCATTATCTTTTGCTGGAAAGCTGGGATGAAATATCAGGCGGCAACGGGTTGCGGTTTTTAACGGATAATGTTCATCTCAACAGCCGGGGCGGCCATATTCTGAAAACAAAGATCAAAGAAACAATCCTGTCGAAAAAGTTTTAAGGGTTAATGTGAAAAGTGAAATGTGAATGGTGGATAGTGAATCGGAAAAAGTTTTAAGTAATTAAGGATTAGGGAAAAGAGATTGCGACGTTCACTGTCGTGAACTCTCAATGACATAGAACATAGATAAATCTTATTTCTCTTTAATTCTCCAAAACTATCTATGGTAACGCTTTCATGTTCGCCTTCGGGATCTTCAATATGTTTCTCTTGACATGCAAGGCGGCGGTGCTATAATTTCTCAAGTTGATTTTCGTATTTGAACAGAGTCAGGGAACAGCAGTTAACTTCATCTGAATAAGGAGGTTTTTTGCGATGCCGGTAAGATACATACAGTACAAAGGGAAAACAATTCTTTACGTTGACTACAGCAATACGACAGGAGACAAGGCCATAACAACACTTCACGAAGAGGAAAAGGAAGTGCGAAGCTGGAAAGAACCGGGACTTGTTCTAAATGATTTTCGCAATTCCAAAGCGACGTCGGAGTTTATGACGGAAGCAAAAAAACTGGGGAAAGAAATATTTTCGGCGATGGAAAAGAAAACCGCCGCCATAGGCATTACCGGTATTCAAAGCGTCCTTTTACAGGCATATAACACTTTCAGTAAAGACAAAATGGTTCCTTTTGCCACGGAAGAAGAAGCTAAAGAGTGGCTGATAAAGGATTAAATAAAATTGTTCATTTGAAGTTTAAGGTATGAACCGGGAACAATATACCAGGTTAGAGCAAATTCCAAACATTGGTCCTTCTCTGGCGAAGGATTTACGTCTTATCGGTGTTTCTCATCCCGGGGATCTGATAAAGCAGAATCCTTATTCCATGTATGACGAATTATGCCGCAAGACACGGCAGCGGCATGATCCCTGTGTTATCGATGCTTTTATTTCAGCTGTAAGATTTATGCAGGGTGAACCTAAACGTCCCTGGTGGGATTATACGGCGGAACGCAAACAGATGCTTGCCTGTAATGATTCGCCCGGTTGGTCGAAGTTAAAAAGCAAAAGGCCGCGCAAGAGCCGCCGCCGGGCTGTTAAAAAGCAGCAGTGAACGGATGAAGCAAACAACATTATTCTTTGACAATTGACCGGATTTTAGATATTAACGTAATTAATAAGATGAATCTGTATTAAAAAAGCTAAAAAGGGATTGCGTTAGTAATGTTGATTTGCGGCCTGCACGAACAAACGGATTTAAACTTAAAATATTTTATTAACAATACTTAAATTATAAAGCCCATGTGTCTTTATGGATTCATGGGTTTTGTGATTTTATTAAGGAGAACAGGGAAATAATGAAAAAAATATCCGCGGTAATGATCTTTATGCTTATTTTAGTCACAATGGGCTGCGGCGCGGGTAACGGCGCTCCCGCCAGTTCCAAAACACCGAAATACGCCTATGTGGTAAACTGTAATTCCAGCAGCGTTTCGCTCTTTGATATCGATGCTTCCACCGGCGCTCTGACGCTGAGAGTAACAGTGGGAACGGGAACCGCGCCCCTGGCCATCGCGCTGGACCCCTCCAACAAATACGCCTATGTGGCCAACGGCAACAGCAATAACGTTTCGCAATATAGCATCGGGTCGGACGGAAGCCTCACGCCCATCGGCACGATAGGAGCGGGAGAACGTCCTTCCTCTATCGCGGTTGACGCCAACGGCAAGTATGTCTATGTGACCAACAGCGACGGCGGCACTGTTTATCAATATACCATCGGATCGGACGGAACCCTTTCTTACACTAATTCGGTGACGCCGGGATCTGGTCCCAACTCCATCGTCATCGCGCCCTCCAATAAATACGCTTATACGGCAGGAAGCGGCGGTACATCGCAATACACTATCGGGTCAGGCGGCGTTCTCACGTTCACCGGCACCGTGGCGGCGGGATCAAATCCCATGTCCATCGCCATTTCCCCCTCGGAAGAATATGTCTATGTGGCCAACAGTGATGACGGCACAGTCTCGCAGTATTCCATCGGGTCGGACGGGAGCCTTGCGCTCATGAGTCCGGCGACGGTTGCGGCGGGAGCCGGCCCTTACTTTGTTGCGGTCAATACCACGAGCCAGTACGTCTATGTGGCGTTATCGGGTAGTAATGATGTCTCGCAATTTACCATCGGATCGGCAGGCGGCCTCACGGCCATGAGCACCGCGACGGTCGCGGCGGGAATTACCCCTCTATCTGTTACGGTTGATCCTTCGGGCAAATATGTTTATGCAATGAACTGGAACGGCTCGACCATCTCGCAATACACTATCGGGTCGGACGGAAGCCTCACGGCCATGAGCACGCCGGAAGTCGCGGCGGACGGAGCGCAGCCCAGAGCCATGGCGATCTTCGCGGAATAACAGCGGCTCAATGCCTCTGCGGCAGGCGGGAAATTTTTAAAGATAACAATGTTCAGCCGGGTCTTTTCGACCCGGCTGATTTTTTTTATTCCGAACCGGCATAGTGCGAGCCTGATAAATGGTGAATGGTGAATGGGAAAGATTGTTCAAAGTTCTACGTTCGACGTTCAAAGTTAGGGGAAGTGAATCGGAAATAATGCAGGGAACGGTTTGAAACCGTTCCCTGAAACTGAACGGTCGCGTAAAAAAGATTCGACCGAACTTGAGTGTTCATAATGGGAGCCTTCAGGTTTTCTTTTCATATTTCCGATTTTGTGCTAGATAGCAAGCCGTAATCCGGAAAATTTATGAGGGTGGCAATTTGTCCGATACAAAAATAAAAGGGAAGGTGACGTTATGAAGAAAATCGGCATATTTGTAATCACAGTAATATTGATGGCTGTTTCCATCGCGGCGCAGGCGGAAACCAAACCCGGCGTGTATTCACTTACACCGTATGTGGGATATTATAAGTTCGAAGGCAACGAAGGCCTTAAAGACACATACACTGTAGGCCTTCGCCTTGGTTTGGATGTCACTGAGAACGTGGGCATGGAAACATTTTTCAGTTTAACGCCTACGGAAATCGATGTGGAAAGCGGAGACAATGTCAGAATGTGGAGCTACGGCATTGAAGGCGTTTATAACTTCATGCCCCAGAGCCGCCTTGTACCGTTTGTCGCCGTGGGTATCGGAGGAATATATTACGATACTCTCGGTTTTACGGATCAAACAAATAAACTGGCCTTCGATTACGGCGGAGGTTTGAAATATTTTTTAAACGATAATCTGGCGTTGCGGTTCGACGTCCGGCATGTAATTCCCATCAGCGATAATTACAACGACTTTCTTTTCGGCTTTGGCCTGAGCTACGCGTTCGGCCAGAAAAAGAGAAGTGCGGCGTACGCGCCTGAGGAAACTTATGTGCCGCCTCCACCCGCCGCACCGGTTGCCGCTCCCGAACCCGCGCCTGTGGTTGCCGCACCCGTTTCCGCTCAGGCGCCGGCGCCGGCTCCGGTACAGGTTGTGGTCGAAACTCCGGCGCCGGCTCCCGCTGTTGCCGCTCCCGCTCCCGCGGAAGCGCCGGTTACCGTCATAGTTGAAGAAAAAGAAGAAAAACCCGCCGCGGAAGAAGATATAAAAAACCTGATAAAGAAATGGCGGGATGCCTGGCAGTCGGGCGATATGCAGACTTACCGCAGCTGCTACGCGCCTGTATTTAATGTAAAAGGAAAAGATCTGAATGCATGGGTCGCGTATAAAACAAAATTGCAGCAGAGAAGCAAAAACATAAAAATCAGCATCAATGATCTGAAAATAACACTGAACGACTCGGAGATCGCCACGGCAGTGTTCACTCAGACATACAGCTCTTCCATTCTGAAGGATTCGGGAGAGAAGATTTTAAGGCTGGTAAAAATAGATAACGAATGGAAGATAAGTGACGAAATAATGTAAATAATTTACACCAGTGAATGGCAGTGGAGGGTGAAGATTGTTCTATGTTCAATGTTAGGGAAAAAAGTTTTAAGTTTTAAGATTTAAGTGTTAAGGAGAAATCAGCCAGCATGTCATTGCGATGAGCGAAGCTTTGAGCAATTCCATGTTTGCAAGATTTTATGAGATTGCCACGGCTCCCAAGGGTCGCCTCGCAATGACAAGAACATCCAGTGGGTTCAGGCCGATTCCGACTGAACCCACTATTTTTATACAATAATTAAGTATTCTGGTTCAATCGCTCGTAGGGGCAGACCTGCGTGTCTGCCCGATCATTGAACCCACCGCAAAAAAACAACTGGATACCGGATCTCCGCCGGTATGACAAATGAAGATGAAGGGCGAACACACAGGTTCGCCCCTGCAATTTAAAGGGCGGTTGGAAAGTTCCAACCGCCCTTTTTCTTTTCCATCAGTTCAATAATTTATTCTGTTAATGTCCGGCTCTATAAACAAGAAGGTGGTGTCTGGCTTCGGGGAAAACGGATGTTATAAAAACAGCGATTATTATCAATAGTAGAAACGCGATATAGCGCATCCGTTTTGTTCCTTTGATTGCCGCAAAAAATGTCAGGATGCCGGACAGCGTAAAGCATAACAGACCTGCCGGCGGGTTCATAACCATTGCCCCGATAAGCACAAAAATAATCGCCGCGGCTATAAGTTCTTTGCTGTTCAAATCCGTCCTTTCATAATTATTATGTTCAGTTGAGATGATATCCTTTTTCTCTGAATAATCTGAGACCGGCATCGACTACATTTTCGTCATACAGAATGCCTTTGTTTTTTTCAATTTCTTCAAGCGCGGCTTTGATTCCCAGTGACGCGCGGTAAGGACGGTGGGAAGCCATGGCTTCCAGAACATCGGCCACGGCCAGAACGCGGGCCTCAATGAGGATTTCATCATTTTTCAGATTCCTTGGATAACCCTTGCCGTTCATTCGTTCGTGATGCTGGTAGACTATTTCCGCCAGCGGCCAGTGAGATTCCACATCTTTAATCATATTGTATCCGCTGCGGGCATGTTCCTTAATAATGGAAAATTCCAGGTCTGTCAGCTTTGAAGGCTTGGACAGTATCTCCGTGGGTACGGATAGTTTTCCGATGTCATGGATGGAACCGGCCATGCGGATTCCTTCAATTTTATCCTCATCCAGACTCATTTCCTTTGCTATGTCGCAGGCCAGATTTGCCGCCCTGGCCTGATGTCCGGCCGTATAGAAATCTCTGGATTCGATAGCGGAAACCAGAACCTGAATAGTTGCGTCGGAAGCTCTGTTGAGGCGTTCAAGGGTTTGTTGAAGTTTTTCCTCCGCCTCGTGCAGTTTTTTGTAGGTGTATCTGAGATGGGAAGCAAGAATGGCTAAAAAGCACAGCACAATAAAACGCTGCCAGATATTTTTTGTGTCGATGCCTATAAGCGTTTGCAAAAAGGAGAATCCCGTGTTGCTGAAGACCATGAGGATGGAATCGACAATCCAGAAAAGTATGCCCAATCCCAGGGTATACCAGAACATGGCGGCGGAAATTTTTTTATGTTTGTTAATCTTTTCCTGCATTTTTTGCTCCACGAGTTCAAATTGTCGTGAAGTATCATGAAGGGCAATGACACGATATCTAATAAAATAGACGTTCAGGCGCTTGATGTCAAGAAAAAAGGACCGGATTACAGATTTGCAATATATTTTTTTGAAGCCGCCTTGTGTTTGTTTCAGCTTCAATTCCGGCATCTTCCCGGGATTAACGATTTGCCGGATTCAGGAAGAAACGCGCAATCTCAAATGCCCCCTTGCTCCATGGGCGGACAATTATTATCTTACTGTAAGAGGTCGGATTATGAAAAACGGATATTTCCGCTTTGCGGCAATCGTCCTGCCGGCGGGACTCCTGACGGCGATATTGTTCACGGCCTGTTTGGCCGGGCAAAAGGAAGGAACAACCATGCATAAAAAAGAGGTAACTATCATGGATAAAAAAACAATGGCGGAGGAAGCCAGGAAAAAAATGACTCCGCTTCAGTGCGATGTAGCCTTTGAAAACGCCACGGAGGCTCCCTTTAAAAACGATTACTGGGACAATCACCGGGAAGGGATTTATGTGGATATCGTTTCGGGGGAAGCGCTTTTCAGCTCATCCGACAAGTTCGATTCCGGTTCGGGATGGCCCGGCTTTACCCGTCCTATCGAAAAAAATGCCGTGCTGGAAAAGGCGGACAACAGTAATTTTATGGAACGGACAGAAGTGCGAAGCACAAAGGCGGATATTCACCTCGGACATGTTTTTGACGACGGCCCGGCTCCGGGCGGCCTGAGGTACTGCATCAATTCGGCGTCATTAAAATTCATTCCGCGGGAAAAAATGGCGGAAGCGGGGTATGGCGACTACTTATATTTATTTGCCGGTAAATCCTCCGGGAACTCGGAAACGGCGATCTTTGCCGCCGGTTGTTTCTGGGGGGTGCAGGAGTATTTCAGCCGGGTAAAAGGAGTGATAAAAAGCGAGTCCGGCTATGCCGGAGGAATTAAAAAGAACCCCACTTACGAGGAAGTCTGCACCGGTAAAACGGGACATGCCGAATCTGTCCGGGTCACTTTCGACCCGAAAGCGGTAAGTTACGAAAGACTGCTTCAGCATTTCTGGGAATTGCACGATCCCACGAGCCTCAATAAACAGGGCAATGACAGAGGCGCCCAATACCGGTCCGCAATATTTTACACTAATCCTGAACAGGAAAAGGCGGCAAAGGCTTCTTTGGAGAGGTTGGCAAAATCCGGCAGGTATTCCCAAAAAATAGTCACGGAGATTTCACCGGCAAAGGCATTTTATCCGGCGGAAGATTACCATCAGGACTATTTGAAGAAGAACCCCGGCGGTTACTGCCATATCGATCTGAAAAAAGCGGCGGATAAATGATTTTTAAAAGAGGTGTTTACTGCTGATGGAAATGCCGTTGTCCGGAATTATTTATTTCTTCTTATTCTGATTGCGGGACATCACTTCCAGATTATACAGGGCCTTCTCATGTCCCTTGTCCGCCGCCTTGAAATACCACTCTATCGCTTCGGCATTATCCTTCGGAACAACGATGCCTTCCTGATATATGCCGCCCAGATTGAACTGAGCATCAACATTGCCCAGCTCGGCCGCCCGGCGATACAACTTTATAGCTTCGGCAAAGTCCTGCTCAATCCCGTCGCCGAAGAAGTATTGCAGTCCCAGATTATACAGGGCTTCCGCGTCTCCCAGCCCGGCCGCCCGGCGATACCATTTTACAGCCTCGGCATCGTCCTGCCCGACGCCTTCGCCGTTGTGGTACATTAATCCCAGGTTCAACTGCGCTTTGGCAATTCCCTGTTCCGCTGATTTTAATAACCATCCTGCCGCTTCGGCATCGTCCTGCTCGACGCCTTCGCCGTTTTTATACATCATTCCCAGAGTATACTGGGCGCTCGCGATTCCCGTTTCCGCCGCCTGGAGATACCACTTTGCGGGATCGGCATCGTCGTGCGGAACGTCTTTGCCTTCTCTGTATATGTTATTCAGTATGGTTTTGGCCTTCGCATGTCCCTGTCCGGCCGCCTTGAGATACCATTCTATCGCCTGCGCGTTATCCTGCGCAACAACGATGCCTTCCTTATATATGCCGCCCAGATTAAACTGAGCCTCTCTATGTCCCTGCCGGGCCGCCTTGCGATAACACCTTATGGCTTTAGTAAAGTTCTGCTCGACATCTTCGCCAAAAAAGTACTTCAGCCCCATGTCATACTGGGCATCCGCGTCTGTCTTATCATCCGCCTTATTATATCTTTCAGCGGCTCTGGCCTCTTCCGGGGGAATGCCTTTATCTTTTTTCTGCATCCTTGCGGTGTCGGCATCCGCTTCATCAGCAGCCTTAAGATACTGTTTTACGATTTCAGCATTGTCCTGAGGAATGACTTTGTTTTCTTCAGGCATCATATCCTTTAATATCTGTTCATATGCGCGTTCCATCTCGGAAGCGTCAAGATGCTTTTGGGCTGCCTTCTCATCGGCCTTTGCAAAGGCCTGATCAATTTCATTATCAGGTTCTTCTTCGGCGCGGATATCTTCGCGTGGAATGCCTTTATCTTTTTTCTGCGTCCTTGCGGCGTATGCTTCAGCCTTCTCATCGGCTTTTGCAAAGGCCTGATCAATTGCATTATCAGGCTCTTCTTCGGCGTGGATATCTTCCCTCGGAACTTCCTCTTTATCTTTTTTCCGCGTTTTTGCGGCGTAGGCATCGGCTTTCTCATCGGCCTTCGCAAAGGCCTGATCAATTGCCGTATCATTCTCTTCTTCGGCTTCGGTATCTTCCCGCGGAATGATTTCACCTTCTTTAATCATCGCGTTCAGTATTTTCTGGGCATCTATATGCCCCAGATCGGCGGCCCTGCGATACCACTCAACGGCCTGGGCTTCATCCCGCTCAACTCCGTCGCCGTTTTGGTACATCAAACCCAGATTGTACCGGGCCTCCGCGTTTCCCTGCTGTGCCGCCCGGCGAAACCATTTGGCGGCTTCCGCGTTATCCTGCGGGACTCCGTCACCATTCTGGTATATCAAACCCATGTTATAATGAGCAGCTCCGGGTCCCTGTTCAACCGCCGCACTGCGTTTTTTCGTACTCTTCGGATAGTTGGGAGGAGCTTCTTTTTTAGGAGGAACTTCCTTTGCCGGTGAAGCTTCCCGGTTTTTTTTCTGCATCATGTCCAGCATTGTCCGGGCATCAGCATGTCCCTGCTGAGCGGCCTTGCGATACCAATCAACGGCCTCGGCATCATCCTGCCCGATGCCTTCGCCTTTCTGGTACATCAAACCAAGATTATACTGGGCCTCCGCATGTCCCTGCTCGGCCGCGGTACGATACCTTTTTGCGGCTTTCGCGTTATCCTGCGAGACGCCTTCACCGTTTTGATACATCAAACCCATATTGAACTGGGCATTGGCGTCTCCTTTACTGGCTGCTTTAAGAAACCATATCATGGCTTCGCTGTAGTTCTGCCCGACGCCTTCGCCTTTCCGGTACATCAAACCAAGATTGTTCTGGGCATCCACATCTCCATGTTCAGCCGCCACGCGAATATCTTTAAAGGATAATAATTTTTTCGTCATTTTAAATTATTCTCTCTGGAAAATTCCCTGTTCAAAACATTTTCAAAAGCATTTTCTACAGAATCCGCGCTTAATTACCGTTTCCTTTGAGTCTGAAAATTATAATCCGGACTTTTTTATTTCCATCTATATTATCATAGCACTATTAATTATTTTTAAAAGAGGTAAATACAAAACAATAAAAAATCGGACAGCCGCAAAAGGAATGTCCGATTTTTTGTTACGGTACTTAATTAAAAGTAATTATTTCTTAACATCTTTTACAGCAGGCGCGGCTTTCGTGGCGTCTTCTTTTGCTTTTAATTCAGCGGCTGCTTTCTTCGCGTCTTCTTTTACCTTTAATTCGGCTGCTGCTTTTCGCAAATTAGCCGAGTCCTCTTCGATTTTACTGCACCCTGCAATCGTAAAAGATAAAGAAGCAACAAAAAGCATGGAAATGAAAACAGCAAATATTTTTTTCATAAACGGTGAACCCCCTTCTAAAGATTTAGCAACCCGGTTCTATCTTCCGGGATTTTTTTATTTTCAGCAAGCTATATGCCATGGGGAATTTTGTCAAGAGCTAATAAAAACGAAGCATTTCAGCGCTTTATTATTATAGAAATGTCATTTGTTATGCATTGAAAGCCGGTATTTGTATTCAGGCTGACGATTTGCGGATTAACCCGGAGAAAGAAAGCGTATCCATGCCGTAGCTTTTATTTGACTTTAATCTCGATGCCCTTCTCCTGTTTAGGATGTTTGCAGTCATGTTTATGAACACCGGCAAGAAAATCCTGAATGGTTTTGACCGTCAGCTTTTCAGTTTTCCAGGACAGGCCGATACCGGCAAAATTAAAGTGAGTCGCGCCGTTGATAACGCCCAGCCATTTGCAGCCGGGGGACATGCCGTAGAACGGTTCGGTGCGGTTCTGCCAGTCGGGCGCGTCGAGTTCCTTATCCTTTGTTCCGGTCATTAAGAGCGCCGGTTTGGATATTTGCCGCCACGCGTTCGGTGTAAAGATGGCGCCGGGTCCCTGCGGGGAAAGGGCTATGTATATATCGAACGAGTCAGAGCCTTTGACTCCCAGCTTGTTCTTCGCGCCGGCTTCGATCATTGTAGTCGCCGCGCCCATGGAATGACCGATAAGTATGGATTCCTTCCCGTCGCAGCGCTCCCTCGCCCAGTTCATCGCCGCCGCGATATCCATGAATCTGCCCCTGTATGCTTCCGGGTCCGTAATCAGATCGATGAGGCCCTGGCGCGGCCCATGGGCGGCAAGCACCTTTTGATTCAGGGCATCCAGTCCGCTTTCCTGATGGCCGGGAACGACGGTCAGGTAATCCTGCGCGGCCATGGCTGCGCCGAGATAATAATAAACTATTTCCGAAGCCCCCGCTCCGTGGGAAATGATAACAATGCCCTTGCAGGCTTTGTCCGGGAAATACGCGACGATGGGAACGGACTTGTTGTCCTCGCGGGTGATATTAAAAGTTTCCTGACACAGCGCCGTGGCTGAAAAGGATATTAAGATAAGTACAAAAATAAAACAAATATGGAAGCGATTGGTTTTTGACATTCGATGAAGACCCCTTGCGAACGTGTGATATTGCGCCTGTATTTTTTAACAATCAGCGGATGTAATTTAGCATAGTGTTACATAAATATCTTTACAGTATGTCATTTCGAATCCCGATTTATCGGGATGAGAAATCTTAATAATCATAAGAAGAAACAAGATATCTCCCGTTGGCCGATATGACAAGGTTTCATTGAAAACTATTCTAACATAAATTCAGAAATATGAAAATTGAAGATTACCGGGGAAAATCCGGCTGAAATTAAGTTTCATATCTGTGAAACAGAGCGCGGCTTGAGGCTGCTCAATCCAGACAGACAAGACTGCTTTCCCTGTGCCTTGAGGCAACAAACAATTCCGGGTTCAGGTCGTTTCTTTGCCCGATTAAATTATTGAATGTGCGGAAGGCAAGTTCCGGAGTGTTGTTGTTTTCCGAAAGGTGAGAGAGGAATACATACCTGAGCCGTGAAGAGGCATGCTCCAGGGCGATCATGCCCGCCTGAGTGTTGGACAGATGGCCGTAATCGGACGATATCCTTTTTTTCAGAAAAGGAGGGTAGGGGCCTTTCTGCAGCATGTTGTCATCATAGTTCGATTCTAAAAATATCGCGTCGGCATTGTTGATATGAGCGATGACATTGGAACATTTCAGGCCGATGTCGGTCATCACCGCGACATTCCTGCTTTCGGAGGAAACTGAAAAACTGCATGGTTCCGCCGCGTCATGGGATTTAAGGAATGTGCTTACGCGGATATTGCCTATCCGCACCTGCTTTCCCGGAGAAAAGAAGTTCAGCAGGGAATCACTTATTTTTTTTCCATAGGATGAATACGTCTTTTGAGTCATGAAGACGGGAACTGAAAATCTTCGGCAAAGAACATCGAGGCCGCGAACATGGTCCCCGTGCTCGTGGGATATGAATACGCCCCGCACCCTGGACATGGAAAGACCGAGGTTATCCATCCTTTGAACTATCTGCTTTGTGCTTATGCCCGCATCTACAAGAATGGCGTCATCATCGTTTTCAAGATAATAACAATTGCCGTTGCTGCCGGAAGCTATTGACGCGATTTTCAAAATAATATTTTCCTTAAAGTAATTTAGTGTTTCAAGGAAACCCTGTTATATCGACCAGCGGGAGATATCTTGTATTCTTTTGATCATTAAGATTTCTCACGCGCCTGCGGCGATTCGAAATGACATACTGTAAAAATATTTATGTAAGACTACGCCGGAAACCATGGCGCTGCCGCCATTTACAAAATTATATCCAGCCCTGACTGATAATTTTAAATCCGACCTGCTCCTGCGGAACCTGAATCGGCCCCTGCGGCGTCTGCTGCAACATATTCACCTGCTGTTTCCGGTATTCAGTGGAAATCTCATAATAATTGGAAAAAGATAGACTTTCAACAAAAGCGACTTTGTAAACTTTTTTAGTTTGCACTGTATTTGTTCCCAGCTCGGTTTCGGGATTCCATATTTCCCCCAATTCCAGTTCTTTATTGTAATCCTCGTACAGATCGGTCATGGCACTGGAAAGTTCGTCATTTGCCGCCACGATTGTTTTAATGCCCAAATCTTCCTTTGCCTCTTTCCTGCCGATAACATACTGATGGGAATACAGCTTTTCCGTAAAGTAATCGACAATCTTTTCGATTTCATTTTCTTCAAGCTGAACTTTGTGGCTTTTAAGAAGCCGCCTCGCGAGAATGCGGATAAGATTGTGTATGCGATTTACGTTGCCCAGCGCCAGGGGATGGATTTGAGGATTCGCTTCCGTGAATTTTGTAAATATCTTTGCAAGCTCCTCATCGCCTTTGATGCCGAATTTATTTTTTGCCAGGTCAAAATACGCCATCACATCCTCGACGCTGATGGGAATCCTGATTTGCGGATTCGCCGGATCGGGCGGATTAAATACATTGGCGGTTGAAGGATCGATGGGCGAAATTTCAGAAAGATTGCTCATCACAATTTCATCGGCGCCAAGCGCGATCATCGTCGCGGAACTGTGAGCTTTGTAGGGAACCAGCACGGAAAATTTGTCGCAGTATTCGCGGATCATGGAAACAAGCCGCCACGGGACAATCGTGTCGCCGCCCGCGCTGTAGAGAAACAAATCAATGTTCCTGATTTTGCCGATAGACTGAAGCTGCCTGCTCATAAAGGGGATCACATCCATCGCGATACGCGCGTTAAAAGGCCCCTGCCGGTCACTCGTCAGGTATGTAATCACTTTCGATTCACGCAGTCCCTCAATCTTTTTTATAAGTTGTTTTCTGTCCATTTTTTACAGGCCTCTCTTATCCTGAATTTTTCGCAGCGCAATCATCGGGGCCGATGCCCCGGCTGTAAAGTCAACACTAATATATTAAACCGCATGAGACAAGTATTTTTCGCGGCGAGGGTTTGGGGAATGGTGAATAGTGGATAGGGAAGATTGTTCTATCATCATAGTCATAGGGGACGTACTTCAAAATATCAATTGACATGTTTTGAATCGAGTGTTATGAAATGAACATGCCAAGACAATCGCGCATCGACACATCCGGAGCCCTGCATCATGTGATATGCAGGGGAATTGACCGCCAGAAAATCTTTACAGATCAGAATGATTATTTGTTGTTTCTGAAACGTCTTGCGGATTTGTTGATGGAAACCAGGACATCCTGCTTTGCCTGGGCGTTAATCCCCAATCACTTTCATCTTTTGCTGAGAACAGGGAATATCCCCATTTCTATTCTGATGAAAAGACTGCTTACCGGATATGCGGTCAATTTTAACCGGCGTCACAACCGTTGTGGACATCTTTTCCAGAATCGTTATAAATCCATTTTGTGCCAGGAGGACGTTTATCTTTTAGAACTTGTTCGCTATATTCATTTGAATCCGTTGCGTGCAAAACTTGTTTCGGAATATGGAAACCTGACCGGTTATCCCTATTGTGGACACGGAGGCATTATGGGGCAAAAGAAAATGGAATGGCAGGATACGCAATATGTGCTCGGACTTTTTAGCAATGAATTGTCAACCGCCAGACGTGCATACAGCCGGTTTGTCCGAAGTGGAATAGAACAGGGGCGTCGTCCTGATTTAACTGGTGGCGGTTTGTTGCGAAGTCACGGGGGATGGACCGGAATCAAAGCGTTAAGAGCGACAGGCGACTATAAAAAAGGCGATGA
>Ga0153915_10000877_pt1 | contig 27852 bp, 32 predicted proteins | sample Opewatmetagenome_2_FD_107003 | JGI IMG/M metagenome (GOLD analysis project Ga0153915, IMG submission 107003) | Freshwater wetland microbial communities from Ohio, USA - Open water 3 Core 3 Depth 3 metaG | ecosystem: Environmental > Aquatic > Freshwater > Wetlands | place: USA: Ohio, Lake Erie...
GCCGGAACTCGACAGCATACCTGAACTTCGGATCAAGGTTTGCAAGGAATGACTCTAGATCTCCTAGTCTTGACGGTTCCCAGGGAGGCAACTGAACCAGCAACACTGCCAAATGCTTCTCCAGCGGGGTCATCAAAGTGAGGAACTCGTTTAGTGCGGTTCCACCTTCACCACTCAAGTCAAGCCGGTTGTCGTGAGTGACTGCCCGCGGCATCTTCGCAGCAAAGAAGACACTTGCTCTGAGAGAACTGGCTAGATGGCCCACGAATTCTGGCTTTGGCAAAGCGTAGAATGTTGAATTTATCTCAGCAGTATCGAAGTAGTCTAAATACTGCTGGAGCATCGGCATGCTGCCGTGATAGAAGACACCAGCCCAGTCTTTCTTGTAGCTCCACCCGGAGGTACCTATGTGCAAACCCTTTGGTATCATGGCCACTTTGTTGTACGAATCAGAGGCGTTTCTGTTTTACGGCCCTCGCAGGATAACTCTGGCCTAGACACAGAAGTTCATAAAGCACAGGAAACGTCATCCTCGGCCGTGTAGACTCTATGAGAGCAGAGAAGGTCAAGGCCGAATTTGTCAATCTTCTGACTCACGTGGGTGACTTCAGAGAAACCGGATTCAGCATGAAATGTGATGTAACATATGAGAATCTACTTCTCATAATTGACGGCGGAAAGAGAGTCGCCAGACTTCATGCGCGCAACATATCCAATGTGCATCTTGAGAAGAAAGCAATCAGGATTGCAGCCATGAACTTCGAAATAGTCGAGGGAGGAGACACAAGTGTCGCCAGTGGGTCCATAAAGATTGAACTTGGAGAGCAAGCAGCGGCGTGGTACAAGGAGCTTTGGGGCTGAACTGCATCAGGGAGCAGTCTTAAAATAGCCCTTTCGTCGGCTGACCGGACACAATACTCGAGGGCAGAACAACGGTGTCCGAAACCATTGACTATGTTGAGATGCGCTTTGTAGACCTGTTGGGTCGCCTTAAGGCCATGATTGTGCCTTGTGAACCCGCCGACTCTCTGGAAACACTCAGTAGGGATCCAGTCCTGAGAAAGGGTGCGAGTGTAGATGGAAGCTCCATTGCTGGCATGGCCAGTGTTGAGTCGTCGGACCTTAGACTCGATCCGGACTTGACTACACTCATAGAACTCCCGTATGCCTCACAAAGAATAGCTGCAGTAATGTGCTTCATAAAAGAGAAGGCAACCTCCTCAGACAGCGGACTTTATCACCCCAAGGATTCTCGGGGATTGTTATACTCCGTCTGCAACAACCTACTTCCAGGACAGATGCATCTTAGGGTCAAGCTTGAACCCGAATTCTACTTCATAACAGAAGAGGGGGAGAGACTGGATGCCGGACACTATGCAGACACATATCCTGCCAACCCCGCCGCAGATGCGCTCATGGACATAGCCTCATCAATAAGGGACGTGGGTGTGCACCCTCTCGTATTGCATCACGAGGGCGGGGAATCTCAACATGAAATCGAAATCGACTTTGACGATGTGAGGAAGATATCAGATTCTGCCGTGGTCTTCCGAAACCTCGCTCATGCTGTTGCCCGAGACCACGGGTTCGACGTCACGTTCATGCCGAAGCCGTTTCCGGAATCTGCAGGAAGCGGCCTGCATGCTCATCTGCAGTTGTGGGATGGAAAGCAGAACCTCTTCGGTTCAGAAACCGGGTCAGGTCTCTCTGAGACGGGAAAGAGCTTCGTTGCCGGACTCCTTGAGCATGCTCAGGCTATTACTGCGATTGCGAATCCTTCAGTGAACTCGTATAAGAGACTGGTTCCTCACATGGAAGCACCCGTGTACATTTCGTGGGGTTACAGGAATCGCACTACTCTGGTGAGAATACCACTGTTCACAGATAGCCAGAAGGCAGCGGTCGAAATCAGGTCACCCGACTCGACATGCAACCCGTACCTTATGTTTGCCGCAATAATCGCGGCAGGCATGGATGGCGTTGAACGGAATCTGCCTCCCCCCGAACCTCGTACAGAGGATATCTTTGGCCTAACAGATGAAGATAGAGAAGGATTTGGGATTGGCGTCTTGCCAAGAACCCTCGAAGACGCATTAAGATTCTTGGAGCAGGACACAGTAATCAGAGACACTCTAGGTGCCCAGCTGTTTCAGGCCTATATCAAGATCAAGCAGGAAGAGTGGATAGAATACACAAGCAAGTGTGTCACGGACTGGGAATGGGAGAAGTACGCATCCATCTAGCATATCCTGAATCATCCATCCGTTGTGCCATTCGGAGCGCCGAGACAGGCTTGGCGGGTTTTCACACGTGAAAGCTGATGAATCGCCCAACTGAAGCCAGAAAGACTGCAGATTATGTCGTATGCAGTCTATTGACAGGGAGTTCCACAGTAGTCAACCAATAAGCCAATGAGTGGGAATTTCCTGTCAGTGCCGCTGTTAGACAGAATACTTGAAAAGCCAGAGTCTCTGGACTCTGCGGCCTCAGGAATCGGATATAGTACATGGTCTCGGCTACTAAGGACAGGCGAGAGGTCAACAGAGCAGCGGCACTCTCAGTGGGCGCAGCCGCCTTTCTGACCTCCATGAAGCTTGTGATTGGTATTGTCAGTGGTTCGCTTGGAATTCTATCCGAGGCTTTGCACAGTGGGCTAGACATGTCCGCTGCTATAATTACCTTTACTGCAGTCAAGAGAGCAGCTAGGGCTCCTGATTTGGACCACAACTATGGATATGGGAAAGTAGAGAATTTCGCGGCACTTGCAGAAACCCTCATACTTTGGTTCACCTCAGGGTGGATCATCTTCGAGGCAATTCGGAGGATTCAAGCCCAGGAATGGCCTGAAGCGACCTTCGTAGGCGTCCTAGTTATGGCAACGAGCATCTTCGTGGACTACGAAAGAAGTAGAATGCTGTACAGAACTGCTCACAAGCATGGCAGTCAAGCCCTCGAAGCTGACGCTTTGCACTTTAGCACCGACATGATAAGCTCAACTGTTGTACTAATCGGATTGGGTTTCGTATGGATTGGCGTCCCGCAGGCAGATCCTGTGGCCGCAATGGGGGTAGCGGTCGTCATCTTCTTCGTATCTGCTAGATTGGGTAAGAGATCCTATGATATGTTGACTGACCGCGCTCCGATGGGTGTGCGCGAAAGGATAGGACAGATTTGTAGTCAGGTACCAGGCGTTATTGAGTGCAGGAGAGTACGCACGAGAACCGCAGGACCTCAGCTGTTCATAGATGTCTTGGTAATAGTTGACGAACTCTTGGCAAGAAGCGGAGCACACGTGATAGCGGATGCCATTGAGAAGGGCTTGGCGGGACGAGTGGAAAGGATAGATGTCGTGGTCCACATGGAACCTATGAAGAGAGAGGGGATGCTTGGCCCCCACATGAACGTTTACTCAGAGCTTCAGTATTTGGCCGAGGCGGACCCAGTTGTCCAAGGTCTTCACAACGTCCGTGTTTATGATATGTCTGACGGCGTGCACATCGCAGCCGACCTAGAGATGCCGCCTAGCCTCACGTTAGATGAAGCCCACAAGGCCTCTGATATGTTCGAGGCAACTCTGCGTGAACACATTTCCAACATCAGAAGTGTGACCCTCCATCTTGAGTCAGTGCGCAAAGAAACTGCTGTGCGCAACGTTACGGAAGAGGACCAGGCAATTGTCAAGTTCATCAAGACAACTGTGGAAAGCGAGACCGTCGCACGTGACTGCCATGATATCATTGTGAGAGAAGATGAAAACGGGCTGGTTTTGTCGCTTGACTGCAGGGCGGAGGGAGGAATATCCCTCATAGAGAGCCACACTATTGCAGAGAGAGTTGAGAGACTGATTAAGGGAGCATTTCCTAAAGTGAACAAGGTCTTTGTTCATGTTGAGCCTCTGACCCAAGATTAATATCGGTGTATCAATCAACTCGTGTCGGGTTCTCAAAAGTGGCAAGCGCATGTGTTGGCAAGGTTCTCGGTTCTCCGGATGCTCAGATTGTACAGACAAAGGAGGTAAAGCTCAACCAGCCTCTCCTCCTCTGCTGCTTCCCGTCAGCAGGTGTCGTAGGCATAATTGTGGCAAACACGATAATTGACCAATTGGGGATGGAAGAGATTGCTCACCTACGATCGAAGTACATCCCTTCTGCTGCCGTTTTTCTAGACGGCAGGCTTCGTCATCCTTTCAGAGTCTACGCACACAAAACCAAGAATCTGCTTGTTGCAACAACGGAGTTGCCAGTCGCAGAAGAGGGTATGTATGCGGTCAGCTCATCACTTCTGGACTGGGCTGCAACAATGGGCGTCAAGGAAACCGTGGTACTTGACGGGATTCCTGTTCAGGGTCTACCAGAAGAACGCAAGGTCCTCTTCGTTGCCGAAGAAGAAAAAATAGCTGACCTCGAGAAGTACAAGGAGATGGAGATGCTCAAGAAGGGTATCATCACTGGAATCGCTGGGTCAGTATTGGCTGAAACCTTGTGCAGGTCAATGGTTGGATTCGCTCTACTGACACCTGCGATTGCAGTAGTGCCGGATCCTGATGGCGCAATCCAATTGATACAAGCTCTGAACAAGCTGTACCGACTAGGGGTTGATGTCAAAGAGCTACAGGAGTCGGCTGAGGAAATTCGCAAGCACTTGGAAGACGTCGCCCATCAGGTAGATGGAATGCGAAGATCACCCCCGCAGATTGGCGCCCCAGGTTACGAAAGGATGTACGCCTGATTACAGGTGGGATGCGTGCCTCTGCAGCCCAGACAAGGATACATTTCGTCTCTTAAGAGAATCAGCGCACTGGTCACGACACCACAGCATCCTAGAGGTCGCTACAGATGTCGAACGCCTCGCGAGCACCCTCAGCATTCCTTTCTCCTGCTTTGCCAGACCACTTTGACAGGATGACTTGCTGTACAGTCTCCAGCTTGACCAGTCCGGTCGCTCTTGCAAATGCACCAAGCATGGTAGTATTGACAACGGGAAGGCCAGCAACCAATAGACCTAGCTTCAGAGCAATTCCGGTCCCATCATAGGTGTACACGTGCCCCCTGTTCAGCTGTAGCTTGCTTGCTTTGGAGGGAGTATTGACAATCACCTTCCCGCCTTCTTTGAGACCTTCGGTTACGTCTATCAAATCGAGTATGCTTGAGTCAAGTACTGCAACTACGTCAGGCTCGTATATCTGACTCCTAACATTAATCTCCTCAGTGGATACCCGAGTGAATGCCTTCACGGGTGCGCCCCTGCGCTCGGAACCAAAGAATGGAAAGGCCTGAACCCCCTTGTATCCATCAAGAAAGGCGGCCTTAGCCAAGAGCTCCGCAGAAGTAACCCCACCTTGTCCTCCTCGCCCATGCCATCTGACCTCAATCATGGTCATCTTGAACGGCCTCTGACAGCTAGTCTGTCGTCGGCATGTGACCACGGGTGATGAACAAAACTCTTTCGGCAAGACTGGTCAATTGTCTGACCTAAGAGCTGCCAAGACGCCCTCAGCGGAATTTGCAGCCTGCTGTAGCCCTACGCCTTCTCCAGCAGTATCTGTTCCTACTATGTACAACCCTGCCACTGGCGTACGAGGACCGGGGCGATCTAGGGCGGTCTGGCCGGGCATGAGCGCAGCACGTGTTGCATAGGATACCTGAACATGCTCCATGTCGATGTGGTCGACTATGCCAGGATGATATGTTGAAAGTCCGTTGCCCTTCATCATCTGAACCTGTTCATCTATTGGTTTGCCCTCGATGAATATCATGGCAATGGCGACAAGCTCCTTCCCATCGGGAGCACATGATGGGTCGAAGCTGGACAACGATAGCACCCATCTACTCGGAGTAGGATGCACAATAACCCGCGATTTCCTGTCACCTATTATCACTTTGTCGAGGCCCAGCCAGAGTGTCACACCCTTTGTCGGTCTCATGTGGCTCCAATTCTGAAAGAATGATGTGACTTCTGTGCGTTTGGAATCAATTATGTTGGGCAATGACCAGAGAGGGATATTGCTGACTATCTTTGAATTGCGGATTTCCTTCCCCCGAACGGTCAAGCCCGTAACCCTGCTTTCCCTTTCAGTTATCCGTTCGACTGGAGCATTCAATACGTAGTCACCGTTGATGGCGGAGACGACCCTGTTCACCAGCCCTTGCATCCCACCGATAGCAACCCCCTCATCATAATCTTGAGACCCAAATAACAGGTTCTTCAGAGATCGGATCTTGGGTGTCTCCTTGTCAGTATCCTTGAGCGTCCGAAGCGCCTCATAGGCAGATGCTTGCTCGATAGGTACGCCGGCCGCCAAGTACAACGCACTCTCCATTACGTCCATGATTGTTTGATTTGTCACCCCTTTCATTCGCAGATACTCAATGAATGTCAAGTGCTGATAGGTGCGCATCTCGCGGAGCTTCATCATCTTGATTCTGGCCCCAATTCGGATAAGGGACAGACGACCGACCATACCTGTGAGCGGCCAACGAAGCCCATCAGCAACACTTGACGGAATGGTACCAACTCGATCATTTACACGGAAATACCAGCCTTCATGCAGAACGATTTCAGGAGGAGGTCTCAGGTACTTTCTCAGAAAACGAGAGAAAGGTCCTCTCTTTGCCCGCGTTATCACGTGGAGACCCTGATCAACCCGATATCCGTCGACATTGTATCCGTACCAGACACCCCCCAAGTGATTCTCCTTTTCTAGCACCAATACCCTCTTTCCATCTTCGGACAGGCCCAGTGCTGTAAGGAGTCCCCCAGCACCAGAACCGGCGATGACTACGTCATACTCTGACTCGTCAACACGGTCAAGGGATTTCTCTTTCATGAGTGCCCCTGCAGCACAATGAATGCCGTCTTAAGGTTGTTTTCTCCGCCGCCCAAGACTCGGGAAGTACGTAGGTGTCACACGTCCCGCCACGTTCACACGTGGAGGACAACCTTCCTTTTTGCTCTTAACGAATCTTCACCAGTCTTTGCTTCTTCGCAGAATCGTACGCAGCATCGACAACCCTGTGCGCCTCCACTGCTTCGGCAAAACCGGGAGAAGGATTTAGATTCCTCTGGATGGCATCCAGAAACGAGTAGCTCAGAGCCATGTATCTCTCAGTACCAACTGATGTGATGAGTTCTCGTGCCTCTGCTGAAAGATTGGCTCTAGCCAGTCCAAGCTTTTCGAGAAGAGCGCGATTCGCCGTTTCCTCAGGGACACTGACCGGTTTCTCGCCTTGGAGCTGATACTGAAGGTAGTGTTCGTCCGACCCGAGCTTGATGCCAATGTACCCTTTCTCGAAGAAGAACTCGATCATTCTTTCACTGGGGCGCTCAACAAGGTGCCAGACAGAGTCGATTGTACTTACCGATCCGTCTCTGTGTGTGGTAATCACCGACGCCTGGTCCTCTATCTCCTTGCCTGCAAAGTAACTCGTCTTCGCAAATACGGTATCAGCTGGCCCCAAGAACCATTGAAGAAGATCCACATCATGGATACTATGCTCAATCAACGTGCCACCGCCGGCAATCGCTTTGTCGCCGCGCCACTGACTATAGTACAGAAAACCGACAGGCATCCGCTGGTCGTCCCGGATATGGGCCAGCATTGGTTTGCCAAGTTCTCTAGACTCAATCAGATTCTTGGCACAAAGCAGGAACTGGTCGAACCTGAGCACAAGGTCGATTCCTGTAGGTACTCCGGCGCTCCTAGCCGCGGTCATGAGACTGGAGGCCTGAGCATAGGTGTGGGCCAGAGGCTTTTCACACAATGCGGGTTTGCGAGCCCTTACAGCAGCTTCGACCATCTCTGGATGAAGATTCGTGGGAGTGCATACATAGACAACGTCGACGTCATTGCTGTTCACAAGCTCACTGTAAGCTGCATATTTCTTGGGCACGTCAAAGAACTCGGCGGCAGCTCTGAGCGTGTCTGAATCGGAATCGCAGATTGCAGTCACTTCAACGTCAAGAAGATTAGCCTCTCGGAGGGCAGCTATTGAAGTCAAGTGAGCCTTACCTATGTTGCCTGTGCCGATAACGCCAACTCTCGTATGGGCCTTCGTCAGGAACCAACTCCGGAAGAGGGAACCAATGTTCGTTCTTTTTTAGGCTTCTGTAAATGCCCACAGAACGAATCGGTCTAGAAGCCAGAAGTGAACTACATTCTTCGCGTGATGTGATTAAGAGAAGAAGTCAAAAATGAGCACTTCTCATGCGAAACCGGTTTTCTCAATGGATGCCGCAACCGAAATCACAGTCCGTAGAGCAGAAGTCGAAGATGCTGCAATCCTTACAGAAACTTGCAGGAGAGCATTTGATTCAGACTTGGAAGTGGGAGCACCTGGTCCGGGCGGCCCTCCCGGCTATGACTCGGTTGACTGGAACTCACACAGGATTACCAATAGGTACCTGCAATACTACAAGATTCTCAAGGGAGGAGACATCGTTGGCGGGTTCATTGTGGGAGACAGAGGCCCCGGATATCAAGTGTGTGAAAGGATTTGGGTTAATCCTGCCTACATGAGAAAGGGAATAGGGGAGAAGGCCTTTCAGTTAATCTGGGAGAGATATTCTTCCGTTGATCTGTGGGCATTGGGAACCCCAGAATGGAATCTGAGGACTAATCCATTCTATAGGAAGCTTGGATTCGTTCAAATCGGAACAACGCACGAGTACAGTCAATGGAGCGGCAACTACTACGAAAGAAGGATTTCTCACGAATTCCCAAGAGCAATGTCAAGAATCGAAGGCCTTCACAAGGACCTGGTCTCAGTCGTGGTTGAAGGACAAGTCCGAAGTCTCTCGAGTCCTCGCACAGTTTCATCTAGAAAAACAGGCGAACAACTGAAGTTGGTTGATGCAGTACTCACTGATGATACGGCTTCAATCAAGCTTGTCCTTTGGAATGATCAGATTAGACAAGTTTCGGACAAGTCATCAATAAGGATTGAGAATGGGTATGTAAAGGAATTTGGCAGTGAACTCCAGTTAGGTATCAGTAAATGGGGACTGGTAATCACTCTGCTATGAAGGAAATAGCGGACTCTGGTGTGAATTGATCATTGTCGAGTGATGCTTCCTTTTGAGCCAAGTTGGACCGTCCATTTCCTAGGTAGTACTCCATGGATAACTGTGTACTTTCCCAAGCACTGTTGACGCCCTAGCAGACAGTCGATGTCCGTTCTTTCTCAAGCTTCTCTAGCCGGCCACGAAACGAGCAGGTTTTGTCAGAAAAACTGTTATGAGGAGGGCGAAAGCTCTCAGCCCTGTATACCATCTACTGCATAGTCTGAGGGTTAAACTGGTGACCTCCACTGAGGAACTTCTAGAGAAGGCTAAGAAAGCAGTCACAAGTGGAGATAAGGAGGCCGCCAGCATGTTTCTCGCTCAGGCAGCCGATGCCTTTTCGTCAAAAGGTGCCTATAGCGCAGCAGCGAAGCTTTACGAACAGTCAGCACAAGTCTATCGACAAATCGGCAAGACCCAGCAATATTATGATGCGATAGAGCAGGCAATCCTCATGCTAATTCGGCAGGGAGCCAAGCCGGAAGCCTATAGCGAAATAGTTCGCCTCAGCGCTGCCGCGGCTAAGACTGCTGAAAGAGCAATCGAATTCAAACGCGCTGCGGATTTCTACTTTAGAGCTGCCGAATTTTCAGCTACTGAAGACAGTCGAACAGAATTCAATACGCGAGCAGCTGATGCCCTTGAAGAGCTTGCGGACAAGCAGGAGGAAGAGAAGAACTTCAGCGAAGCTGTCACACTTCTGAAAAAGGTGGGCAGGCTCTACTATGCTTCAGGTGACAACGATCTCGGCGCACGCATAGATGATCGTGCTCAAAGAATCGCACTCAGGTGGGCCGAGGCGTCAAAGAATACGGGGGACTTTCTTTCTGCAGGCAATGCTCTAGCCGAGGCTGCTCAGGTAATGCAGATTAGAGGTATTCTGTCTGAGGCGGCTCGGGCAATGATGGAGGCGGCAGAACTCTATGAAGCAGCAGGGCTATTTGAAAAAGCCGGGAACACCTATGATGCGGCCCAAGAGGCATTCCAACAGCAGAGACTCACAGGTGCACGAAAGCAAGCTCTCCTGAAATCAGCAGAGGCCTACCTCAAGATGGAGGGGGCGCCAGAGGTCCTCGCACCGTTGCTGGTCAAGGCAGGAGGGATGTTTGCTGAACTCGGGAATGTTAAAGCCAAGTGGGCGTACAAAAGAGCTGGTGAGCTCTTCGGCACGCTGGCTGCAAAGGCCGCAAAAGACAATGAAACAGATGCCCAGAAGGATTACCTTAGACATCAAGCGATGTGCTTGAAGCTGTGGGGCTTAAAGAAGGAATCTGCGACTATCTATCAGCAGGTAATTGACTACTATCTCACGCAATCACAAACGGAAGCAAAGAAAGGAAACAAAGAGCAACAGGCAGTATCGCTTGAGGAACTCGCTGACGTTCTCAGTGAAACCGGTGATGTGGCAACCTCCAGAAAGCACCTTCAATCGGCCCTCGATATCTATGTCAGCCTAGCTGAGGAGAAGACTGTGTCTGCAGAAATGGAAGACGCTTCAAAATACTACAGCAAGGCTGCTGACTGCGCTGACAAGCTGGGAGACAGCGAGAAGCATTTCTTGTTTCACAAGTTGGCAAGTGAAAGAGCAACTGACGCCGCGAGTCTTTACGAGAGCATGTCTGTACCTGAAGTGGCTACTGTGTGGGTAAGGAATGCAGGCACAGAGGCACTCAACACGAATGACCCGGAAATGATTGAGAAGGCAATTGTGTTCTTTAGACAATCTGCGGAAGGGTTCAAGAGAATCAACGAAAGCGACGATGCCTTTGAGGACTTCTTCCAAGTCTTTGAGGTCACCTTCGACAAGCATCCAGAAGCACGAGATCAGATTTCGGCCTTAATAGGGCAGATGGAAGAAATAGCCAAATCCACTAGGAAGAAGTACATGTTGTCGCTAGTCACCGTCTTGCGAGTCATTGAGAAAGGAGACTATACTGCGGCCATTCTTACGCTGCAGGCAAAGGAAGAGGACCTGCTGCCCAAACGTGACCGCCTTAGAAAGCTCGTCGAGTTGCTCAAGGTCAGAAAGAAGGCTACATAGCCATCCCGCGACTCGTAGTCTAACAGTGACCAGAAAGCAAATCTGATTCGAAATAGACAGCTTAGTCCGGCAAGAACGATAGAAGGACTGTCAGGATGGCCACTTATCATACGACCATTGCTCTGAAGACCAAAGGCAACTGCGACATAATTGACATAACGAGAGATGTAGAGAAGTGCATCGCAGGCAGTGGCCTCAAGACAGGGCTATGCAACGTCTTCTGCGCAGGTTCGACGGGTTCCGTAACAACAATCGAGTTTGAGGGCGGATTACTCAAGGATTTCCCAGCGGCGATGGAAAGGATTGCTCCTTCTGATGCTGTCTACGAACACCATCTAAGATGGCAAGATGGAAATGGACACTCTCACATTCGCGCATCGATTCTAGGTCCCAGCCTAACGATACCGTTCGCAGACGCGAGACCATGTCTTGGAACTTGGCAGCAAGTTGTGTTCGTCGACTTCGATAATGTCAGTAGAAACAGGCTGCTCGAGGTCGTCATGGTTGGCGAGTAATCAAAATGATTCGTCGTCTCTCTCCAGAGACCAAGCTAGTTCTCGGGTCCCGCTTGGAACCGGTGTCGAATCTCTGATTTTCAATGCCAGATAGTGGATACGAAGAGCACGCCTAAGTCGTTGTATCTGGAAAGGTGCGTTCCAGCCAGGCGAACTGTCACGATAGCCGACTGTGGTCATGAGGTCGCGTATGGTCTCAATTTCGCGTCTCACTTGGTCTTTGATATCGTCGATTTCGCGATCGATCGTGAGAGTGGTGGGGTCCGTCATATGGCGAAGCTCCTCTGCACTATCATCCGGGACGCAGCGACAGATAATGAGCTGTATTCCACCCATAATACGCGTTACCTAGCGGACGGACTTCCTCTGAACAGGGTGTCTGCGCATTGTTGTACCGCACACTGGACATTCAGGACCTTCACTGCTTTCCCCTGATGTGTGACCGCATGCAGGACACTTCAGAATCCACTTAATCTGATGAGTGAATTTCGATGTTGTGTCAAGTACATCGACTTTCAGGAATCTTGCAGTATTCAACAGGGAGAGGTCTGTAGAGACAATGGTCACAGAATAGTCGGCCTCTTTCTTTGATAACGCAAGCGCAAGAAGCTCGATATCAGTGTCTGACAGAGATGTAAAATCGCCACTCTTCTGTGCGACCTTCTTGACCTCTGCAATATACCCCACAGTTGGAGCTTCCTCACGCAACCGCCCAGTTGAGATGAGCATTTCAGTGCGAGTCTGTGACGGCCTATTTTGGAGTTCCTCTACTACAGAAGGTACTGTAATCATATCTGCACCTTGACTCTCTTGTGCCCACATGGAGAGCAGTGCCCCTGTGTCAACCACATACACCTTATGCATCAAGTTCACCTAGACGCTACTAGGTACCAGTCTGGTCCTCAGTCGATCATAGTAATTGTCGTACAGTCGTATGAAACGGGTTACTCCTTCTGACTTCTTCACCCACACCCTTTCTAGCGGCTGTACATCCCACTGCGCTTGGCCATCAATTACGACTGTCCCCAAGGCTTCAGGCTTAACCAGCTCTATCTCGACATGGCAGTAGTCCGGAACTACGAGAGGCCGCAGTTCAGACCTTGGAGGACAGACGGGGACGACTATGAATGCTCCGAGTGAAGGGGACAATATTGAACCCCCTGCGGAAAGGGCATATGCCGTCGATCCACTTGGGGTAGCAACCATCACACCGTCAGCCCGGCCGAAGCTTATGTTGGTTCCATCGAGATAGATATCGAAAGTCAGCAGGCGACCGTGAATAGAAGAGGCAACGTAAACCTCGTTTAGGGCATCCCGGAAAATCCTGTCGCCAATACCCGAACTCAGATTCGTGCACCTCTCGATTATGCAGTCTCGGCTGAGAACCTTCTCCAATGCGCTCAGGGCACTCGCTACGTCACTCTCCGTCATGAAGCCTACTGTACCCATGTTTATACAAAACAGAGGAGTCTCCTTGTCCCTCAGCTTCGACAGCGTATCAAGAATCGTGCCATCGCCGCCGATCAAGGTCATGAAATCGACATCCATCTTATCAACGGGGGTAGGACTTGCTCGAGAATCGTCTACGTTGCAGGAGCCCGGGCAGATCTGTACTTCGATATTACGGTCTAGGAGGAAGTCCACAATATCTTGGCCAAGCTGATCGGCCTCCGCCCTGCCCGCTCTGCACACGAGACCTACGGCCCTCCGTTTGGATAGAATCTGAGGCTTCTCCTCAATCATGACTGACACATCCCGACAGCGGTTCGGAAACGATTTCTATCACTGTTGCTGTTAAGCATTGCCTAGGCGCCTCGCTGGGTCGCTAGATGACTCCCCATAAAGTATATGAATGCAACACCATGACCGACCGGTAATTGTCTGCAAGAATGCGACGGTGATTCGGATGAGCATTAGGAGAGTAGAAGCCAGGACCCTGAAACCCGGTGGATACGTGATTGTCGATGATATGCCCTCAAGGGTTGTTAATGTGGAAAAGTCAAAGCCAGGCAAACACGGAGCAGCGAAAATCACCTTTGAAGCGGTTGGTTTCTTTGATAACCGGAAACGACAAGCCATCATGCCTGCAGACCGAATGGTCGATGTGCCTATCATAGACAAGAAAGGCGCAACAGTCATCGCTGACATGGGAGAAAACTTCAGCCTCATGGACAGTGACACATTCGAGACCTACGAAGTGCCCAAGCCAGCTGACCAAGACCTCCTCGCTCAAATCACTCTCAATTGTCCAGTTGAGGTCTGGTTCGTCATGGAGAAGCGCGTCATCATGCGCGTGAAATCAGAGAAGTAACTGGCGCGGGTCTCAAGGCCCAGAAGTGTGCGCCGGTTCCTGCTCGGGCCAGCAGGCCAGCCGCAGATATTCAGCGGTTTCGTCGCCGTAGGACCACTATAAGGACCGCAACGACCACTGATGTGCCTGCTAGAATCCCCAGAACTGTTAGCATGGTACTTGGAGCACGCCAAAGGCCCATGTTCGTGAGGTACTGACGCGTGAGATTCGACTTATTCCAGTTACCAAGGGTGTCATTCGCAAAATACTTTGCGTGGGACTCGTAGGTATGACCGTCTTCAGGAAGGGGGACATTGTAGCCGCCGTAGTAGCGATGCCGTACACTACCAGATTCTGACATCGTTACGTTGTGCCACTCCAGCTCAGAGACATTGCTGACACTTCCTATTACCGTCTGTACTCCATCGCCGTCGTTCACCGTGACCGCAAGAAAAACGCTGCCGGAAGAACCAACGAAGTCAGCATAGAAGTCTCCGTACTCGGAAAAAACTGGTCCATCGCTGGATGAGAAAACGGTCATAGGCAAAACTCCTGTGCGCAAGACCATCAAGACGACTATCATCAAGAGAATGGCCCTTCGAAACTCCATCGACGACTGTCTCCTCGGTGTCCCTTCTTCTAGAGCGCATATATGCACTAGGCATAGCGCGTGGGCCATTCCGGGAAAGCAGCCGTTTCGTCTGTCCACAAGTCTTGCTTGATCATCTGCTGAAACGAGAAACAGCGATACGCAGGACGGGACTCCACGTATGAATGCGTAACTGAGGCAACGGGTCTATCTATGAAAGGTTGAACGGACAAGTTTGCGGAGGGTATCATGTCGGTTGTGGCTACTCAAGGTTCGGGCAATAGATTCTCGTCCGATGTGGCGGCTGTCTGCATTTCCGGTCTTGCGCTCGTATCGATTCTAGCGATACTGAGCTTCACCGTGGACTCGGGTTCTTTCAGCGTCGCATGACGATTGACCCGCCACGCACAAACAGGGCACATGAGACTGCTGCCGCCGAGACTGCACGAGAAGCGGGATTGACTAATGTAGCAACCGGAAACGGTAGTTTGTTGTCGTCTGCATATCACGCCATTGCCTGAAGACCCTGTGCCATGTTACATCAGTGAGTCTATCATGGGCCCAATAGGGCGACAGGACGCTTCAGCTTGTGCTTCTGTCTTTGGGGCAGCAGGCAGAATCCTTCTTTGATGTCGTCTCAGGATATACAGCTGGAGTAGTATCTCTTAACCCGATCTCCGGGCGAAGAGCAGTCTTTGCAGACGCTGAATATGTAAAACGGCAGACTAATACTGGACCCGCAGAAGAAGAAGGTCGATTGCCACAATTGCGAGACAAAACAGTACCACTGCTATGATTTCCTTGGTCTTTCTATCCATGTAATGTAGATGCTCCCGGATTGAATAAGAGGATTGCCCATCTTCTTGAAACATTTTCCCCCTCATCGAGTCTGTTGGTGCCTACCTGACTCTCAGCAAATCGATTTCCCATCTTGGCCAGACTGTGTTTCTACAGGAGAGCGTCTGTGTCTGTGACCGTGGAATGGTGCAGCGAATCAAAGCAGCCCGAACAATTCCTAAGGGACGGTGGCGTACACATTTCTGGGCAGTGGAATGGGATTCATAGACGTGGACTGCCCAGAGCTTCCTGCTATTGGAGGAAACAGGACGTGTCACGACGCAAAGCATCGTCGTTTGTGATAGCCATTATCACGGTTCTCATGATGATGAGCCAGCTTGCGCTTGCCTCAGGTTCAAAGATGCTCTGTCAGTTGTCGGCGCCGCAGACCGCCCGCTGACCATACAGCATAAGGGATGTTTCTGAATAATGGTGCGGAGGACGGGATTTGAACCCGCGAATTCCTACGAAATAGGAGCCTGAGTTTCGCAATGTATTTCCAGAGGAATACAGACCTACGCCTTTGACCTGGCTTGGCAACCTCCGCATTGCAGAGCCGAACGGATACAGCAAGTAACTGTACCAAGTCGCCTCTCTCGGCAATCCGAGAGTCATCGAATGATAAGCATTTCTATGAATCAGCAAGGGAGCTTTTCGTGCTACGTCCGATTCCCGAGAAATGCACAATCCATGTCTTCCCATCCGAGATGAAGCCTGTCCATGGCCCAATGGACATATCGATGATGCTTCTGGCATAGGGCCACCCACTCATCAGGATTCAGCTCGCGAAGATATTTCCTCAAACTGAGCAGTCTCCTTCTGCTGTTTCTTGCGATGCATGGGATCATATGGCAGCTGTTTCTACCTCTCCTCCCCGGCATGGCGATTGTGGGCTGCCACTACCTAGCCAAGTTGAGGAGAATCGAGTCTCAACCCAAGTCTGCGTGATCTTCGGCAGCCGGGGCACTTGGTAAGGCCACGATGAAGAAGCGGAGCACGCATCTGTCAGTACTCCACGATTCGTGGAAGATACTTGGCAAGTTTCACAGTGAAGGCGGCTTCGGACGGAGTCGGAGGGCTACCGTCGAAACGTGTGCGTTCAACGAACTCAACAAGCATCTTTCGCATATCCTCTTGGTTCGATTCTGCTATCCTGTCCAGAGTCTCCAATCCAGCATCGTAATAGAGCCTTGCACGCTTCTTAGCCAAGCCCGGAATCCTGGACAGGTCAGCCAATTTCACCAGCTCTAGTATGGCACTAAGAGGAACGCCAGTCCTTTCTGCCAGTTCCACTCTTCCCTCTTCGGTTCGTCCCCCGTCAAGCAAGTGCATAGATGTGAACACTCCATCCTTCCTCAACGCCTGAGTATGTTGATGATTGACGCCCAAGAAGTCTTTCAGATTAGCTACCTTGATGAACTGCAATCCTATCATTTCGTTTACTGCGCAGAGCATCAAGTCATTGGACACAGAGTTATAGTACCGGCTGAGAACCCACAGCCAGACGTTGATCTTTTCCCTTCTGTCCCCTAGCTGATTCATGAAGTCTTTGAGATCTTCAGCAGTTTCCGCTCCAAGCTTCCTCTTTCTGTGTCGTGACAAATACAGCTCAAAGTCCTTCATCTTGCTAACTTCGCGCTCAATCCGCTTCTCAGGTTTGCCGGTCTCCTTCAGATATCGTCTGAACCTTTCTTCATCCAAGACCAACGCCTCCCTCGGCGCTGCTCTATGGCTTCACTTTTAATATTTGCGGGAAATTGAAGATGACTTCCGTCAAGATATCTTCACAAGACAGGCCAGAAGCCAAGGCAGGAGGAACCGATGCAGGAGGAAAGGAGGACTTCGACCTAGGGAGATTCTTTCCGGATAAGTATGGACTCAGCCGAGAGCAGCGTGCATACATGATGAGCCAGTTCGGTCTTGTAGAAAACCACCAGGCAACAAGAGAATTGTTCCCCGCCCGGCCCCCGTGTCCAGCAACACTCTTGACTGCCGACGAATGGCCGCCCAATTGTGCTATAACGAATTCGATGAATATTGCTTGAAGTATGAATCGTCCGGGATCAAACGGAGGCGGAGTAGGCCCTACGCCTCTAGTCGCACAGGATTAGGTCCTATGCCTTTGACCTGGCTTGGCAACCTCCGCGTTGTCGCAGGTCACGCCCGTGAACCTTCTAATGTATCGTAGGATGAACTAGCTCTTCAATGACAATAGGACATCGCTCAGACGAATCATGTCAGGACAGGCGCCTCGAAGAGCCTTGATCTTCTCGATGTGCCGAATTATCCCACTCTTGTCAATGACAAAGACCGCTCTGTTGCCATACCCTTCCTTCGGAACAAAGCAATCGTACGTCAAACTGACGCCTCCAAGAGGATCGCGATCGGAAAGCACGGGGAAGCTGAGCCCTCCAATCTCCTTGACCCAATCTCTGTTGTAATCGATCGAATCCATGTTCACCACCAGAATCTCGGTGTTCAAAGCGTGGAACTCGTCCGTTCGTTCTTGATAGAAGCGAATATCGTCCTTGCAGGATTTGGTGAGTGTGCTAGGATGCAGAACCAATACAACGTTCTTCTTCCCCTTGAAGTCCGACAGGCGCACTTGACTGCCATTCTGGTCCGGAAGTGTAAAGTCCGGTGCCTTCTCACCTATATTTAGGCATACGTTCTGCTCGCGTGGTATCATTCCGACTTGCCTCCCTTTCCTAACACAATTCCTACAACCATTATAAGGTTAACGATTGTGAACCATCACGCCTCAGCTCTGAATGAAGCGGTTTTCGAACGGCAAAGTGAGAATCTAGTCCGTTGAGTCCGCAAGATGCGCCCTTAGCAAGCTGCAGCCACCCACCTCCGGTTGGAGATCCGGACTAACAAGAGCCGCGCCAATTGCCCCATCATATACCACGCGTCCTCGCCTCATGACCAGTACAGAATCAGCCCAGTTCTCGAGAAAGAATCTGTCATGAGTCGTGTACATTACGCTCACTCTCTCTTCTCTCCTCAGATTGTTCACAATATCAAGAAGACCTGCAATCATGGGATAGTCTAGTCCTGAGAACGGTTCGTCCAACAGCAGTATCTTCGGACGCATGGCAATGATTCCTGCAAGAGCTATGCGCTTCGCCTCACCATGGCTGAGTTGGTTCACAGGTCGCCCTCCCAGCTCCGACAGACCCACGATATCTAGTGCTTGTTCGACCCTAGCGCTGGTCTCCTCTTCAGTCAGTCCCTGATTTCTTGGACCAAAGCTGATATCCTCCCAGACTGTCGGAGCGAAGAGTTGATCCTGCGGGCTCTGAAACAGGAATCCAACGTCTTGCCTGACAGACCAGAGGTTATCCTTGTTTACAGGGCGTCCGAATACACGAATCTCACCTTGCCTTGGCTGCAGTAGACCTAGGATTAGTCGGAAGAGTGTAGTCTTTCCGGAGCCATTGCGCCCTGCTACCGCCTTGAGCTCTCCCTGTCTCAATTCAGTAGTGACATTGTCGATGGAGAAGCTAGGATAGCTGAAGAAGACATGTTCGAGCTCGATCGGTTTTATCACGTTAGAACACCTGAACCGGAATCGGGAGAATGCCACAGAGAATAGAGGCCAGAAGAAGGACTACACCAAGAAGGAGAGTATCGGAGCGATGAAACCCTGTTCCTGACGGGCGGAATTGCTTTCCCAAACCCCTCAACACCATTGAGTCATAGACCACGGTGCTTCTGTCAAATCCTCTGTCTATAGTTGTGCCGATGAGAAAGCCTACTGAACGTATCTGCACTGAACGCGCAGCGCCACCGAGACCCCGAAGGAGCTGAGACTCGTGCATGACTCTTCGCTCGTTGACAAGCTGAGGAACATATCTGAGCATTATGAGTAATGACCCTATGACTGGCATTGGCAGTCGTAGGCCGTACATAGCACCCACAAAATCACTAAGAGCCATGTGCGACAACGTGCCCACAAAGAGAAGTACGATTAGTGACATTCTGAGGGTCAGCATGAATCCCAGGGTGAGGCCTTCGAGATAGATCTGGAATCGACCAAACGGAAGCGAGATAGTTGCAAGGACAGTGCTTCCGTACATGAACGGTACCATTACAACCCAAAACAGGACCAACACCTCGAATCTGGCAGCCAATGAGATTACTGGTCTCCACCGGGTGCGAGAAGCTACTCCACACGCGACAATCAGGAACCCTAGAAGGAGCACTATACGAAGATTCGTTTGGATGGAGACTAGAATAGCCGTTGCGACAGACGCGATAATCATAGCTTTGGGAGAGAAGACACCTGAAGCCTTTCGGCCTTCAACAAAGGGTAATAGAAAATCGTTCAACCCAAAGCCTCCTAGTCCAAAGGACTTTTCTGTCCTATTAGTGCGCTTTGAGTCACATCGAGTTTCTTGCGGCCGGAGAGCAACGAAATCACGCTCGGTCGTGCTCTCACAAAATAGGCAAGTACCATACATGTCACAATAGCTTCGCCTACACCGATAACAGCGTTAACTCCCACGATAGTCAGGAATGCGATATAGCCAAAACCAGCAACTGTGAAAAACTCAAGGCCCAGAACCACTGCTGTCACAACGACTGCTACGTATGAGGCCACTGCAGTAGCTGTCAAGACAGACCACCTGTCATTGAGGTGGGTTCTAAGCGCCTTGAAAATCAGGAGCGAAAGAGACCAACCTACTAGAGAGCATACAATGCCCATATTGAACAGATTGAGACCGTAGGTCAGGAGACCGCCGTCCCCGGTCAGCGCCTGCACGAACAACACTAGTCCAATCACTATGATAGCAGCCCAGGGACCTACCATGATTGCGAGAAGAGTGGAACCCATCAAATGACCACTCGATGGCGGCACAGGAATGTCAACAAACTGTATTCCAAATACGACTGCAGCAAGGACACCCATGTAAGGTACTAGGCGATCATCAAACTGTTTGCTCAGTCTTCGCCCGGACAACACGAGCATGATTCCGCTCAAGGCGAACATGAGCACCTGCAGCCAGAAGGGGACGATGCCATCCGGTACGTGCAACTGGATTCCCTCGTGTTTGAAGACGGATGTTTGTCAAAATGATATTCTTAAGTGTGTTACTTTTCCTAGAATCGTGTTACTATATGAAGGGGTTCGTGTTACTTTGACTATCAAGAGATTTGGCGTGTCCGTCCCTGAGGATTTGCTTGATCGCTTTGATGAGATTGTTGAAATCAAGGGCTATGTAGGCCGCTCTGAGGCAGTCCGCGATGCGATGCGAGCATGTATATCTCAGTGCGAGTGGGAGTCAGGTCAAGAGGGGAATCGAGCAACTTTAAGCGTTGTTTACGAGCACAAGCCACGACTAATGACTGAGTTGGTGAATGCTCAGCACGATGCGGCAGCGCATGTAATTTCCACTGTACATATTCATCTGACTCGTTCGCACTGTCTGGAGGTATTAGCTTTAGAAGGCAAAAGAGCCGATATCGAGAATCTCGCTAACAAAATCGGTGGTCTATCAGGTGTCGAGTTTGCGAGGCTGTTCGCCTTCTCATTAAGCGATCGTGACGAACCCCATGCATAAGTGAGAACTCGTAGACAATTAATCGCTCGGGGACCGCAGTTGACGTGACGACGAGAGTGCGACTAGAAGCGGATTCGCAAAAGGGAATGGGGCCCGGGGCGGGAATCGGACCCGCGCGAAAGGATCCACAGTCCTCTAGGCTACCAGAGGGCTCGCAGACCACAAGGTCGAACGAACTACCTCACCCAGGCCATTGCTCGACCCCATGCGAGAAGACGCCGGGAGTCATGCGGGTACGGCGCTTATCTTCTCAGGTTATAATTGCTTCGAAACCATCTGCTAAGCCCGAACCAGGTTCTTCATTCCACAACGGTTATAGTAGGACGGACCCGACCAACCCAGAGCGGTGCTATGCAGATGTTCGAAGACAAAGGGTTGACAACCTCGGAGGTGACCCAAATGCTTCAGTCGTTACTGGCAGACGATGTCGGCTTCGCAAGTGGGCGTCCGGTTGCTTCAATGTCCACGGAGCCCCATAGTCTGGGCGTCGAGGTCTTCTCAAGGTCAATGGAGAAGAATGCAGGCCGTTTTCATACCTTTGCCGGCTCAGCAAAGGTGGAGCGCGAAGTGATAGACATGATTGGGGACCTGCTACATCTTGCTGAACCTTTTGGCACGACGACTTCCGGGGGAACCGAATCCAACATTCTGGCCATGCTCTCACATCGCGAAGCTGCAAGGAAGAAGACCGGCATGCGTGAGATTATCGCCTCCAAGACGGTTCACGCCTCTGTTGACAAGGCCGCCTGGATTCTGGGCATGAAACTAGTCAAGACGGAAGTCGACGACCAGTTTAAGGCAGTACCTGATGCAATCGAGCACGCGATTGGCCCAAACACGGTTGGCATCTTTGCCACCGCAGGCACCACGTATCTGGGCCAAGTGGACCCAATCGAAGAGATTGCGGATATAGCCAGCAAACACAGACTGCCGCTTCACATAGACGCTGCATTCGGAGGGTTTGTGATACCTTTTCTGAACGACCTCGGGATTGGCCATCACGCCTTCGACTTCCAAGTGGACGGCGTCACGAGCGTAAGCACAGATCCACACAAGATGGGGCTGGGACCAATACCTTGCGGCTGCATTCTATTCAGGTCTGAGCGTCACCTGAAGACAGTAACAAGACAGGTTCCCTACCTGAGAGGAGCAAGTGCATTTCAGCCAACACTGCTGGGCACAAGGCCAGCAGGTTCGATACTCGGAACATGGGCTGTAATGAAACACCTCGGAAGAAGCGGGTACAGGTCAATCGTCCGACAATGTATGAAGCGGACGATGAATATCAAGGACCGGGTCGAACCCAGCTCGACATTGAGCTTGGCGATTCAACCCGTGATGAATATCCTTGGAATAAAGACCAAAGTGGTTTCGCTCGAGCTGGCAACGCAAAAGATGGAAGATCGGGGATGGCGAATCGATTTGTCGCCTTTGCCACCAACCATGAGGATTGTCGTCATGCCGCACATGACAGATGGAACCGTGAATGCGTTGCTCAATGACCTTGAAGAGGCAGCAGGCACGGTGCCATCGGACTAGCTCTCACGCGCGGCTGGACGCTTCAGTTCATCGATCTCATCTTCGAGCTTAGCGATACGCTGCTCTTGATCCAGAACGGTGTTGAGCAACACCGAGATCAGACGCCCATAGTTCACTGAGTAACCCTCACCGCGCGCGAGTATTCTGGCCTCCTCCAATCTGCGGGCAGCATTGGTAATTGACTGCTTTGACACTTTCCGCTCCTCGACCAAGCGGTCAACGGTCTCTCGAACCTCTCTGGGTGCAACATTAGGACCCTTCAGAGGTTCCAGGAGACTGTGAAGTATCATCAGGCCAGCGCTCATTCGCGGGTTCGTCAGTTTTGAGAATGCCATGTCTAGCTCAGATTTCATGAAAACCCGCTTCCTGTGAGGAGTAAACGTTTCGTTCGAGAAAAACCTTTCCGGTCGGCTCCTGAGTGCTTGATTGGACATTGGATTTGCCGCGACACACGCGGCGTTTACTTGTGACAGCAATGGATATAAGAAAACACTCGCGGCCTGCGGAAGTATCAGGGTTAGGCGGAGGTCAAGCCGTAGCGTTGACAGGACCGAGGTCTCATTTTGACGAGACAGAGTTCAGACGATTCATGAAACGCAATCAGAAGAAAGACAATATCATCAAGGGGAGCCTTCAGTCTATTCATGTGTTCGAAGAATTCCTCAAAGAGAGTGGAAGAGACTCCGGCACACCCTCGAAACACGACCTTGATGCCTTCGCAAGCACGATTGGCGATGTAAGCAGAATCAAGAACCTGATGCATGCTCTAAGATACTACTATGAATTCATGCAGAACAAGCCCATGGCTGACAAGTCCACAGAAATCAGGGCCAGATTCCTCCAGAAGAAAGCCTTCAAGCTTAAGGATCTTGTCGGTGTCAAACCAATTGCCGTTAGCAGACTAGCTCAATATGGCATTCGAGATGCCAACCAGATGGTCAAGGCAGGGCAGACCGAGTCCGACCGAAGAAGACTCCAAGAGGAGACTGGATTACCGCTTGAGACTATCTTGGAGCTGGTGAAGATGTCAGATCTCACAAGGATATTCGGCCTGAAGGCAATAAGAGCAAGGCTGTACCACGACTCTGGCGTTGACACCGTGGACAAGATGGCCAGAATAGATCCTCTAGAGCTGATACGAGTCACGAGCGAGTTCATTCGGCGGACCAGATTTCAAGGGATTCCGCCTACTCCCAAAGAAGCCCAGTTTACAGTCAGGGCCGCAAGGGATCTGCCGCTTCTAGTCGAATACTAAGCCATACGTTCCAACATCGAACCGGTTGGCTGGCCCCCCGCATGTGATGTTCCGTTAGTTCGTTTCTTGCAGATGCTCAAAGCAGTACCGCCAGCTTCTCGAGAGACTTTGTCTCCATATCGCTCACTCTTACCAAGAGATTCTGAACTGGCTTGACGAACTCGGGGAAGCTTGATACCTCTAGCCGGGCCTCCTTCAACAAGGCTGGGACAGCCTCTACAAGATGCCTTACACTGCCTAAGGCGCTCAGACCTCTTGTTTCCAACTCATGGTTTGCAGACCATTGTATCTCTCGTAGCCTTCGCAATGAAGGGAGACTGTCAGGTAGTAATTCGTTGGCAATCTCACTCCAAGTATCCGATATCTCAATGAACTCTTCTGAGGCATTAATCAGAGCGTTGTTGTCCATGAGGTCGCCAGCCTCTCTGAGGAAATCTGCGTATATGCGCCTGAAAATAGCTCCTCCTGAGCCCCCGGTCTCAATGTAGATGTAATGCATCATGAGAGCGTGGGCAAGATCCTTGGGATCAGGAATCATCTTCGGATACTTCTGAAGTTCCTTGCTCCACTTCACAATCCCCTTGACTCCTATGTTGGAGATAGGCGGATTGAGAAGAGCTCGGATATTCTCTCTAATAGCAGCTGGAATAATCGTCTTCAGAGGAGTTAGACTCTTCGGAAAGTGGAATCTCACCATTTGGTTCATTGCTGGAAACGGCTGAAACTCCGAAGCACGTGCCTTTTGCAGTTTCTCCAGAGACATTGTGGCAGTTCCATCGAACCTATCAGAAATGTAGACAAAGTCCTTTGACTCGTCGATTCCGTATACAAGGATGTTATGTTCACCAAAATGGTCGTCCTCACCGGTCAGCAAGTGATCCAAGTAAGCCATATCGACGCAAACGAGGCCGGGCTGGTTTTCGCGTAGAGTCTCCTTCAGGAAGATATGTGCCTTCTTGACGCTCTTTGTAAGGATAGCATCATAGTCGCCTCCGAGTCTGTGCGCAGCCTTACCCAATATGCCGGGGAAACGACGGCAGTCAGCTCTATTCATTCCACCGACAATTGGATATGGCATCAGTTTCATGAACCAATAGATGAAACCCAATCCGGACGAGATTCCAACCAGCATTGGCTCACTGATGTCGTAACCCATATGATGCATCAGTCGGACCATGGAGCTGGTTTGGCAGTTCTTCCCTCCTCCAAAGTGATGAAAATCCAGTACTATCCTTTCACTGCCTATTCCTTCGGGCACGAACTCCTTCGTATTTTGACGCACCAAGTGAACCGTGTCTCCCTTTCTGTCGAGCATGGGATTCAAACAGCAACGGAACATGTCTCTTGCTTCAGCCCTCGATTGATCCCTCGCGTTTTAAGCCATTCTGACTTCGAGAAGCCCTTGAAACCGCGACCTTCAGAAGATGGCGGCCTGTATCTCATCACGGCACAGTACTCCGGAAGACGCGGTCAGCAGAACGTTCTCCATCGCAGAACAGGTTATTAGTACATCTAGACTGACTGAGTCCGTTCGACAGACAGACGGAGGAAATCTTGTGCCTAACATGGCCCGAATCTGCATTGGCGTGGCAATCATCGTGGGTACGTTTCTCCTCGGAATGATAGGGATGATTAACGCGATCACGTCTGGCACATTCGATGTCGTATTAATCCTGGTCTACACACTCGGAGTTCCTTTCTTGGGCTTCCTTTTCGCTATACCGTTCCTGTGTACGGGCGTGCGAGAGGGCATCACCACGCCACCGGGCGGCACCGTCTCGGTCAGGTACGTTCCGCCATCAACCCAAAGCCAGCCAGCCGCTGGAGCAACGTACGTCTATGAGCCACCGACTGTTTGCCCAAGTTGCAGAGGAAAGCTCACCAGCTCCAACGTCGATTGGGTGGGGCCTCTCACGATTAAGTGTCCCTACTGCGGCTCTTCTGTGCCGGCAGTGAAGCGGCAAGTGTAAGAGACAGGCCCCACGCCCTCTTGAGTTCTCCCTGAATCTGCAGTCAGAACTCACCTATGATGCCATATTTCGACCATCATTCATCAAAACGTTTTTAATGCCCCTCCAGTTCTGCGCGGGTCACGCAGCCCAAGGCGAGGAGTGATTCAGTGGCAGAAGATGCCGAAAAGGCGGATGTCGAACGTGAAGAAGAGATTCCCCCACGCAAAGACGTCAGCCGCGAAGAGAAGACCGAAGCATATGAGGGATTGCCGAAGCGTTCCTATCGTGAAATGCTATCGGACCCTGTTGGGCTCATATTCAATGTGCGAATGTTGCGCCGGTTTGTGCAAATTCTCTTCATCGTCGGGATAAACGCATATTTCGTAGCATCTCTGAGCGGAGGAGAGGTGTTCACAGCTTTCTGGCGAAATATCAGTTTCATTATCCCCGCCCTGCCGATCCTGTCACCACTGCAAGCTCCGGCTGCCATACTCGCGGGATCATTTGATACCTTCGAGAGGGAGTTCGCAAGCGGATTCTTTCCTTTCTATACCCTGGGCACAATGATAATCGTCCTTATTGTCTTGGGGAGAGCCGGATGCGGTTGGATGTGCCCGTTTGGCACCCTGCAGGATTTTGCAACGCTTCCCAACCGGAAGAAAATCCGACCTGCACCAAATACAGAAACTGAGATGCGCCGCCTGAAAGCGTACATATTCATCATCGTGATGTTCTTGGCTGTCTGGGTGGGCGTAAGCAAGCTCACAGGTACGTCGGCAGCTCTTACGGCAGCGTTGGGACCATTCGCAGAAGCGGCGTTCGATCCATTCAGCCCTGCCTACATCCTGTTTGTGGCTTTTCCCTCAATAATCAGTCGTGGACTCTGGCCCACAGGCCTCGGCAATCTGTGGTATGTCCTGCAATGGGGTTGGTTCATTCCTCAGCTCATCTTTGTCATCGTGATACTTGCTATCTCTTTCTGGTTCCCAAGAGCATTCTGCAGGTGGCTATGCCCTGCAGGGTGGATCTACGGAATCTTCTCTAAGGATTCACTGATCGGCATCGGAAGAAACCCTGCAAAATGCACTCCGGACACGTGCAACATCTGCGAAGTGGTCTGCCCGATGAACATCAAGATTAGACGCTTCCCGTACCAGCACATGCACAGTCCAGACTGCATACTTTGCTTAGAATGCAAGTCACATTGCCCCAGAAAGGCGATTGTCATAAGATTCTCATGAACGGCTCCTGACGGCTTCTTGTGCCACATCGCCGAACTCTTCCTCGGCTCTAGCAAAGAGCTGCATGAACCGAAGGCCAAGCGGAGTGACTGTGGCACCTCCGCCGCCAATCGTACCACCTTTGTGCGTCTCTAGGAGAGTGGCATCGATTCTCTTCTCGATCTTGCGAATTACTCCCCATGCGTACCTGTAAGACATTCCAAGCTTCTTTGCGCCCTCAGTGATGGTTCCAGTCTCTTGAACAGCTTTCAGAATCATGTATGCCCCCGGACCGAATACAGGCTTGCCATCGATTTCCAGCCACATCTTCCACCGCACTGAGAGAGAACGTGTGATTCGACTATCCTCACTCATCTGAGACTCTGCGTCTCCTTTTCTCACTATGATATAGACATCAGAACGACATAATGAAGAAATCTATGGATGTCCCCAGCGGAGACGTTCTGGTTTGGTGTCTTTCCTGAATGCTTTCTTGACCGTCTTGTAGTGGTCAGAACAGAGATATGTGGTCCGCGCGGACGCGTCTTTCAGTCTCAGGCCGCTTGCCGTGACGCTTGCCGTTATCCTTGGTGTGGCAAACGCTCGCTTGGAGGGGTTATTACATCCAGCCACGCTGCATGTCTTATCGGACTTCTCCAAAATCACCACTTCAACTACATATGCCGACTTGATATCATTATAACTATGTTGGCGCTATCGGTCAGTGCCGCGCGGAGTCAGCACGGGCCCCTTTGAAAAGTCGAATAGAATATGCTCGTCACATCCTCGCCTAAGGCGAAGCGCACTTGAATCATCGACAGTGCCAATCATATTGGATGTCATACCGTGCTTCGCCGCGATACTAGCGACCTTGGTAGCGTTGTCATGAGACAGCGTGATGAGAAAGCCCAATGATATGTACATCCTGATCCAGTCTTCAAATTCGATAGATGGTGGACAAGTCTGTTCCACGGACTCAAGGTCGATGCA
>Ga0153915_10000878_pt1 | contig 27839 bp, 25 predicted proteins | sample Opewatmetagenome_2_FD_107003 | JGI IMG/M metagenome (GOLD analysis project Ga0153915, IMG submission 107003) | Freshwater wetland microbial communities from Ohio, USA - Open water 3 Core 3 Depth 3 metaG | ecosystem: Environmental > Aquatic > Freshwater > Wetlands | place: USA: Ohio, Lake Erie...
GACGTCGCCCGCCGGCGTGAGGAACGCGGTGAGCGGCCAGCCGCCCTGGCCGGTCAGCGCCTGCACGGCGCGCTGGTACCGCGCGTCCACGTCGGGCCGCTCGTCGCGGTCCACCTTGATGCAGACGAAGTGCGCGTTGAGGTACGCGGCGAGCTCGGGATCCTCGTACGACTCGCGGTCCATCACGTGGCACCAGTGGCACCACACCGCGCCGACGTCGAGCAGGATCGGCTTGCTCTCGTCGCGCGCCCGGGCGAAGGCCGCATCGCCCCAGGGATGCCAGTGGACGGGCTGGTGCGCGGCGGAGGTGAGGTAGGCGGAAGCCTCGCCGCCCAGCAGATTCAGCGCAGGTACTCCCGCGCGACCCGCTCCAGCAGGTCGGCGCCGATCAGCATCGCGTCCTCGTCGATGTCGAACCGCGGGCTGTGGTGGGGAGCGTCGAACCCCTTCAAGGCGTTCTGCGATCCGACCCAGGCGAAGCAGCCAGGCACGCGCTCCAGGAAGAACGAGAAATCCTCGCCGCCGAGGGTGCGTGCAGACGTCAGCACGGACTTCTCCCCTACCAGCTCCGCGGCGACCCGTGAGACCAGGCCCGTCATCGGCTCGTCGTTGACCGCCGGGGGCGTCTGGCGGACATAGTCCACCTGCGCCGTACAGCCGAGACCGCCCGCCACGCCGGTCGCAATCACGGTGAGTCGCTGCGGGGCCTCGTCGTACAGCCGTCCACCCATGCTCCGCACCGTGCCGCCCAGCTCGGCCTCCTCAGGGATGACGTTGAATGCGTCGCCCGCTTTGATCTGCGTCACGCTCACGACCAGCTGGTCGAACGGATCGGTGGCGCGGCTCACCAGCGCCTGGACCGCCGTCACGACGTGCGCGGCCGCGAGCACGGGATCGACTGCTTCGTGCGGCATTGCGGCGTGCCCCCCCTTGCCGCGGATCCGGATGGTGAACCTGTCCACCGAGCCCATGATGGGCCCGGCGGTGGCGGCGACCGTGCCAATGGGGATGTTGTTCATGAGGTGAAGCCCGAACGCGGCGTCCACGCTCGGGGCTTCGAGCGCGCCATCCTCGATCATGGCGAGGGCGCCGTTGCCGCCCTCCTCGGCCGGCTGGAAGGCGAACTTGACCGCTCCGCGCCACGCGTTCCGCGAGGCCGCGAGGCGCCGCGCCACGGCGAGTCCGATCGCCACGTGCGCGTCGTGGCCGCACGCGTGCATCACGCCTGCGGCGGTCGAGCGGTACGGCACGTCGTTCGTCTCGGCGATCGGGAGCGCGTCCATGTCGGCCCGGAGCAGCACCGTGCGCGCCGGCTTGTCGCCCACCGCGGCGGCGGCGCCGCCCAGCAGTCCCACTACGCCGGTGCGGCCGACGCCGGTCTTCACGTCGTAGCCCAGCGCCCTGAGCCGCCCGGCGATGATGGATGCCGTGCGGTGCTCCTCGAAGCCCAGCTCGGGGTGGGCGTGGAGGTCGCGGCGCGTGGCGACGAGCTCGGCGAGCTCCGCCGGGTTCGGCACGCTGGGGATCATTCCTCGCTCACCGGGAGAATGCCGGGGTAGTCGCCGCTCTCGAGGCCGAGCCGCGACATCGCGGCGGCAGCCGCGCGGCGCACGCCGTCGTCCGACTCCGAGCGCAGTGCGCGCTCCAGCGCGCTCCGCGCCGCCGGGTCCCCGATCTTGCCCAGGGCTTCCGCCGCCGCGCGCCGGACTGGCGGCGAGGCATCGTCCGCGAGCACCTGCATCAGCTCCCGCACTCCCTCCTTGAGCTTGGCCGCTCCGATCTGGCGCGCCGCCTGGCGGCGCACCACGGCATCGCGGTGGCGCAGCTTCTCGAGCAGTTCCTCCTCGGGCTCCGGCATCATGCTAAACCCTCGCAGAGGGACAGAGATCGGCGACGGGGCACGCGTCGCAGCGCGGCTTGCGGGCCACGCAGATGGCGCGGCCATGGTGAATGAGGAGGTGCGGGAACAGGGTCCACCGCCGCTTCGGGACGACGTGCATCAGATCCTGCTCGATCTTGTCCGGGTCGGTCTGGCGCGTCAGGCGGAGCAGCTTGGCGATGCGCGCCACGTGGGTGTCCACCACGATGCCTTCGTCCCTGTGGAACGCGTTGCCGAGCACGACGTTGGCGGTCTTGCGGCCGACGCCGGGCAGCGATGTCAACGCCTCCATGGTGTCCGGAACCATGCCGCCGAAGCGCTCGACCAGCTCCTGGGCCATCCCGATCACGCTCTTGGTCTTGTTCCGGAAGAAGCCCGTGCTGCGGATCTCCTGCTCGAAGACCGTCGGATCGGCCGCGGCGTAGTCCGTGGCACTGCGGTAGTTCCGGAACAGGTCCTTGGTGACGATGTTGACTCGGGCATCGGTGCACTGTGCCGAGAGGATCGTCGCCACCAGCAGCTCCAGCGGATTCTCGTGGTCGAGCGAGCACTTCGCCTCGGGGAAGCGCCGCCCGAGGCGCCGAACGATCTCCCCGATCCGCTCGGACGCGGGAGCCGCCGACGCACGGGCAGGCCGCCGCGCCGCCGCGCCGCGGGCCCCGCTTGCCCCGCCCGTCGTTCGGGACCGTGAGCCCCGCTCATGCGCCGTGGCCCGCCGGGCCCGTCCGCCCTTCCCGGATCGCGTAGCCGTTGTTTCTCCTTCGCCGGCCTGCTGCCGGCGACTCTCCGCGTGCCTCTCCCCCGTCATCTAGCGTCGCGCGCGCGCGTACGCCAGGAACCCGTCGGCGTCCCGTGTGTTGAGGATGTCCCCCCGCTCTAGCCAGCCCTTCCTGGCCACGCCCACTCCCAGCTCCGCGTGCTCGAGGCCGGCGAGGCTGTGGGCGTCGCTGCCGATGCCGAGGGCGACGCCGGCATCCCGCGCCTCTGCGCACAGCCGCCAGTCAAGGTCCAGCCGATGCGGGTCGCCGTTGATCTCGATGGCGACGCCGCGCTCGGCGGCCCGCGCGATAACGGCGTGCACGTCGATCCTGAACGGGTCACGCGACAGCAGCAGCCGGCCCGTCGGGTGGCCCAGGATCGTGAGGTGCGGATCGTCCATCGCCTGCAGCACCCGCCGCGTCATCGTCGCCTCGTCCATCTCCATTCGCGAGTGGATGGAGCCGATCACGAAGTCGAAACGGTCGAGCACGCGCGGCCCGTAGTCAAGCGCGCCGTCGGCCAGGATGTCGGCCTCGATCCCTTTGAGGATCCGGAAGCCGCCGCCATCGCGGTTCAGGGCGTCAATCTCCTGGTGCTGGCGAGCGACATCCTCCTCGCTCAGCCCGCCGGCGTAGGCGGCCGCCTGGGAGTGATCGCTGATTCCCAGGTAGCGATACCCGGCCGCGCGACACGCGCCGGCCAGCTCGGCCACCGTATTCGTTCCGTCGCTGTACACGCTGTGGCAGTGCAGGGCCCCGGCCAGGTCCTCGCGCTCCACCAGCCGCGGGAGCGTGCCGGCCGCGGCGCGCGCGACCTCGTCGCCGCCCTCCCGCAATTCAGGCGGGATCCACGCCAGGCCGAGTGCCGCGTAGAGCGCCTGCTCGTCGGGGCAGGGCACCGCGCCGTCGTCGCGCCACAGCCCGTCCCGATCCAGGCGGTACCCGCGGGCGGCCGCATGGGCAGCCAGGCGCTCGAGATGCTTCGGGCTGCCGGTCGCCCACAGCAGCGCATGGCCGAAGCGCTCCGGTGGCGTGAAGTACACGTCGGCAGGCGTGTCGTCCTCGAGCCGGAAAGATACCGAGCCGGCGGCGGCCGGCACGTCCGCGGCGGCTGCGGCCGCTCCGAGCCGAGCGCGAAGGTCCGGCGCGGCGCCGCGGCAGGCGACCACCAGGTCCACGTCGCGCACGACCTCCGCGCGCCGCCGCACGCTCCCCGCGACCTCGGCGCGCTCCACTCCGCCGATCGGCTGCACCGCGCGGCGCAGCTGCTCCGCCGTGCGCGCCGCGTGGTGCGAGAGCCGGAACGCGCTGGTGCGGCGGAGGAACTCGATCCCCCGCAGGATCTTCTGGGCCGTCTTGTCCCCGAAGCGCGGCAGGTCGGCGAGCCGGCCGTCGCGCGCCGCGGCCTCGAGCTCAGCAACGGTGGCGATGCCCAACTGCTGGTGCAGCGCGCGGATCTTGGTCGCTCCCAGACCGGAGATCCGGAGCATCTCGACCAGTCCCGCGGGCACCTCCTGCTGGAGCGCGGCCAGCGCGCTCGATTGTCCGGTGCGAACCACCTCGCTGACGACGTCGAGAGTCGCCCGGCCGATGCCCTTGAGCCCGGCCAGCTCGCCCGATGCCAGCGCCTGCGACAGCTCCCCTGGGTAGGCCTCCAGCGCGTGCGCGGCGTTGCTGAACGCCCGGACCTTGAAGGGGTTGTCGCCCTTCAGCTCCAGGATCGACGCGATGGACTCGAGGACCTGCACCGCGGCGTGCTTGCCCATCGCGCGGATTCTAACCCTGGGTCGTGGCGAGGGCGAGCGTTGCGAGCGCAACCAGCTCCTCGGGGCTGACCACCGAGAAGAGGCCCATCCGCTCGCCCGCGGGCAACACGGTCGCGAAGGGTGTAGAGCCCTCGGGGCGCTCGCGCGGCGCGGGCCATGGGACGGACGCGCCCGCCTCGATCGTCGTGAAGCCCTGGCGCTCGGGCCGGAAGCCGAGGATGGCGAGCACCGAGAGGCGCGTGGGCTCGAGCGCCGTGAAGAGGCCGTCCATCGGCTCGTGCGCCGCGCCTGGTGCGGGCGCCGCCCACACGAGGCGCTCCGGCAGCTGCAGGTAGCAGACGCCCGGCGTGGCCGCCGTGGTGGGCGCGGCTGGTGGCGTGGCGAGGAGCGAGACAAGTGCCGGCCGGTCCAGCGACCGGACCGGCCAGCCGCGATCCCAGTGCAGGTAGAGCATGTGCAGCAGTGCGCCGTACGACGTCACGGCCTCGGCGGGCGCGTCCGCGGGCACGAGGTCGCGCAGCACGCGCCCCACCGCCGCCGGGAGGAGGAAGGCGTCGCGGTCGAGCGGGTCCGTGCCGGCGGCGGCGAGCGCCTCCCGGATGGCGTCGAAGCGTGCTTCCCCGAGCGCCTCGACCAGCGCGGTCCACGGATAGGCCCGCGCGCCGCTCACGGGGCCCCCGGCAGGAATGCGTCCAGCACCTCGACGAAGCGCGCGGTCTCTTCCGCGTACAGCGCGTGGCCGGAGTCCTCGAAGACCACGAGCCGTGCGCGCGGCATCAGCTCCGCGAGCTTCTCGGACGACTCCAGCGGTATGGGATCGAAGCGCCCGTGGAGCACCAGCGTTTCCGCCGTGATGGCGGGGAGCCTCGCCCTGAGGTCCATGCCCGCGAGGCTCTCCCACACCGCGTGCTGGGCCCGCGCGGAGACGCGGAACGGGGTCAGACTGGCGGCGCGCGACGGCTCCCTGAAATAGCCGGCCACCGACAGTTCGAAGGCCCGGCGCCAGAACGCCTCTGGGTCGCGCTCACGCAGTCCCGAGCGGGACAGAGCGGCGCGCGCCTGGACGATCGCTGGCGCCGCCTGGCGTTCGGCGAAGGTCTGCTCGAAGCGTGCGCGGATCTCGGCGTGGGTGCCCGCGGGCGCGACCAGGGCGAGCCGTCCGACCAGCTCCGGATGCTCGAGGGCGAACAGCAGCGCCAGGAGGCCCCCCCAGGAGAAGCCGAGCAAGGTCGCGGGCGGGATGTTCGCAGATGCCGCGATCGCCGCGAGATCGGCCACGTGCTCGCGCCAGCCGAGCGGCACGTCGCGCGGCACCTCGGACCGGCCGCCACCGCGCTGGTCGTAGTAGAGCAGCGTTCGCCCGCGAGCCAGGGCGTCGAACTGCGGCCGCAGGTAGTCGTGTGAGGCGCCCGGGCCGCCGTGGAGGACGACGATCGTCGGCCCGCCGTCGCCGACCCAGCGGGCGAACAGCTCTACCCCCGCGCCGGCCACGTGCCCCGCGCGCTCGACGCGGGACCCGCTCATGGCGGCTCCCGGCTCGCCGGCGAACCCCCTAGCTCCTCCGGCCCAGCGTCACATGGAGGGTGAGCACCTGGTCCCCCCGACGCACGCGGATGTCCACCTTGTCCCCGGCGTGGTGCTTCACGAGGGCGTTCTGCATGTCGTTGAGGTTCGCGACCGTGTCGGCCCCGATGGAGATGATCACGTCTCCGGCGCGGATGCCGGCGGAGTCCGCGGGGCTGCCCGCTCGCACGCCGGACAGGAGCACCCCGCCTGGCTCGCTGGTCATATCGGGAATGGAGCCGAGGTAGGCGCGCTCGCCGGTGCCCGCGACCATAGCGGGGGGCGCCGCGTCCACGAAAGTGAGCGGCGCGCTGCGGGCGGCGAGCCGCCGCGCCAGGTCGGCGGCGAATGCGGCCACGGTGGCGACACCCGCGGCGTCGATCTTGTCCCAGGTGTCCGCCGGGCGATGATAGTCCTCGTGCAGGTCCGTGAAGAAATGCAGCACCGGCCGCTTCTTCGCGAAGAAGGACGATTGGTCCGACGGTCCCCAGCCGTCACCGGAGGCCCTGAGGTCGAGGTGATAGGGTGCGTTGATGGAATCCAGGAGCGCCTGCCATTCCCCCGCCGATCGGACGCCGAGAACCAGGAGCCGGTTGTTCCGCATCCGGCCGACCATGTCGAGGTTGATCATGGCGAGGGTGGAATCCATCGGCATGTCGGGGTGGTCGGCGTAGTACGCCGAGCCCAGGGCCCCCTCCTCCTCACCGCTGAAGAGCACGAAGACCACGGTGCGCGCCAGGCGCGGGCGCGTCGTGGACAGCAGCCGCGCGATCTCGAGCACGGCGGCGGTGCCGGAGGCGTTGTCGTCGGCGCCGTGGTGGATGAGGTGCGCCGAGTCGCCGGTCGCCGCTGAGCCGAAGGGCCCGGCGCCGAGGTGGTCGAAATGCGCGCCGATCACGATGCCCTCGCCGGCGAGGCGCCGGTCGCTGCCGCGCAGCACCGCGACGACGTTCTCGGTGCCGCGCCCCGCGTCGCCGGCCTCCCGCGTGGCGACGGTGGAGCCCACGGTCCAGTGCTGGAGGAACGAGCTGCTGTCCCCACCTGGCCTCAAGCCAAGCCGGCGGAGGCGGCGTGCGAGGTAGGCGGCCGCGGAGTCGTTGCCGGGCGAGCCCGCGAGCCGCCCGGCGAGGGAGTCGGAAGCGAGATAGCGGATGTCGTTCCGGATCGCAGCCGCCCGCGCCGGCGTGACGGCCGGCGGATTCTGCGCGGGCAGGGCGGCGGCGAACACGAGCAGCGCCGCGGCCAGCGTGTGGGACGGTGTGGTGTTCATGGGAACGGAAGGTAGCCGGGGCGCGGGCCGCCCAGGAAGGGACGCCTCGGGTTGTAAGTTCGAGCGCGTCGGAGCATTCTCCAGGCGTCGCCGCCAGTCGCCGTGTCCCGTGAAACGACGCGCTCAGCCCGCCCGTAAGTGGTGGCGGTGTCGGAGAGTCCCGCGCCACGCTGTATCCGGGGGTACCGTGCATGAACGAGGACTTCGCCATCCTCCTGTTCTTCTTCGGCATCTCGGTGACGGCCAACCTGGGTCTGGTGATCGCCCTGTGGCGCACGGCGCGGCGCGTGAAGCGGCTCGAGGCCCTCACGCGCGACCTGTCGCTGGGCCAGCCTGAGGGGGCGCCGGAGGGGCTCGAACAGGCGATCCGCGCGCTCACCGCCCAGGTGGATTCCCTGGCTAGCGGGCAGGACTTTTTGAACCGCGTGGTCGCCGATCGGCTCGACAAGCTCGCCCGGGGGCTGCCCCCCGGGTACCCGGATGCGACCCCCCGGTGAGCGTCGAGAGCTTCGAACTACCGATCCAGGTGCAGCCGCCGGATATCGACCGGCTGGGGCACGTCAACAACGTGGTGTATCTGCGCTGGGTCCAGGATGTGGCGGTGGCGCACTGGCGGGCCTCGGCCACCGCCGCGCAACAGGCGGAGGTCCTCTGGGTGGTGCTCCGCCACGAGATCGACTTCAAACACCCGGCGCGGCTCGAGGACGGGATCATCGCGCGGACGTGGGTGGGGACCGCGACGCGCCACGCATTCGAGCGCCACACGGAGATCCTGCGGGCGCGGGATCGCCGGCTGCTGGCCCGCGCCCGCACGTTGTGGTGCCCCATCAGTCCGGAGACCGGCAAGCCGAAGCGGGTCGGGGACGACGTGCGGGAGCGTTTCTCCGTCCCGACGAGGGCCTGAGGGAACGTGGACGTTCCCATCACGTCCGCGCGGCCGGTCGATCTTCCCGCCGTGAAGCGATTGCTGCACGATTCGGGGCTGCCGGACCGGGATGTCGTCGCGCCACTGCTCGCCAACTTCCTGGTAGCGCGACGGGGTTCCGTCCTGGCCGGGGTCGTGGGCCTCGAGGCGCTCGGCCCCTGCGGCCTGCTGCGTTCGCTCGCTGTCGCTCCCGCCGAGCGGGGCCGCGGCCTCGGCATCGAGCTGACGCGCTCGCTCGAGCGCCGCGCCCGGCGACTCGGAATCGCGCAGCTGTATCTGCTCACGACGACGGCTGAGGCCTTCTTCGCCAGGCTGGGCTACCGCGTGATCCCGCGTGACAGCGCGCCGGCCGCGATCCAGGGCACGACCGAATACCGCGAGCTGTGTGCGTCCACATCCGTCTGCATGATCAAGGACTTCGAGGAGGGAGTGATGGCAGCCGTCACGATCGCTCGCCCATCAGCCAGCGAGTACGCCCCGTACTACGCCCGTTACGTAGATCTGGTGCCGGAGGGGGAAGTGCTGGACCTCTTGAAGCACCAGGTGGACGGTACCGCCAGGCTAGTGGGCGGGGTGAGTGACCGCGACGCCGACTTTCGTTATGCCGAGGGGAAGTGGAGCATCAAGGAAGTGCTCGGGCACCTGGTGGACACGGAGCGGCTCTTCCTCTACCGCGCGGTGTGCTTCGCGCGGGGCGAGCCCAAGGAGCTGCCGGGCTGGGACGAGAACGAGTACGTCGCCCGGGCGAAGTTCGGCGCCCGTCGGCTCGCGGACCTGGTGGCGGAGCTGCGCGTGGCCCGGGCCGACGTCGTCAGCTTCTTCTCCGGGCTCGACGCCGAGGAGCTGGAGCGGAAGGGGACGGCGAACAGCCGGCCGTATACGGTTAGGGCGGTGGCGTACATCATCGCGGGTCACGAGCTCCATCACGCCAAGATCCTGGCGGAGCGGTATCTCCCCGGCCTCGCCAAGCGCTGACCGGAGAGGCCCGGCCCAAGCACGCCAGTCGCGGCCAAGACGCCCGGCGTGACGCTCCGCGATCTGGTCCTGATCCGCCTGGGTGTGGCCGTGAACCTGGTCATCGGCCAGATCGTGGCGGCGCTGCTCCTGCCCATCTACCTCGATTCGGTCGGCACCATCCTGATCGCCGCTTTGGTCGGCCCCCGCGCGGCGATCGCGGCCGGGCTCGTCTCGCAGATCCTCGGTGCGGTGATCTCCGGCAACTTCTCCTGGCTGCCGTTCGCGGTGGTCCAGGTCGTGATCGCGCTGTACGCGTGGGCCGCGGCACGCCTCGGCCTGTTCCGCCGTCTGGCCACCGCGGTGCCCGCGGGCCTGGGGCTCGGCCTCGTCGCCGCCTCCTGCTCAGCGCCGATCTCCTATTTCGTCTTCGGTGGCGTGACCGCGGGCGGCGTCACCATGGTGACCACGGTGCTGCGCGCGCTCGGCGCGCCGCTGGGCGTGGCCGTCGCCTCGGCCAGCTACGCCACCGACCTGCTCGACAAAGCGATCGCCTGCGCGCTGGTGAGCGCGGTGCTGCGCTCGCTGCCGCAGACCCTCGCGGCCCGCTTCCCGGCCCTGGCGCGATGATCGGCTACCTCGCCGGCCGGTCGCCGCTGCATCGGGCGCATCCGTACACGACGCTGGCGCTGGCCGCCGCCGTGTTGCTGGTCGCGTTCGCCCTGACACGGCCGCTCGAGGTCTGGCTCCTGGTGGCGGTCGCCGCCGTGCTCGCCGCGTCCGGTGGGGGCGAGGTCCTGCGGTCGAGCGTCCGCGCGGCGCTGCTGCTCTCGCTGCCGATCTGGGCGCTGCTGTTCGTGCTCTATGGCCTGCTCGGCGCGGAGCCGCGGCTCGCGCTGGGTGTCGTGTCGCTCTCCGCCCCGGGCATGGCGCGCGCGCTGGTGCTGGGCGGACGGATCACGGCAATCGTGCTCGGCTTCCTGACGGCGCTCGGCACCACGTCGCCGCACCGGCTGGTGGAAGCGATGACCGCGAGTGGGGTGCCGTTCGGGCGCACCTTCCTCCTGGCCTCGACCCTCACCGTGCTGCCCCGGATGCGTGATCGTGCCCGGCAGATCCTGGAAGCGCAGCAGTGCCGCGGCCTCCGGATCGGCGGCTCGCCACTGGCGCGGCTCGGGGCTCTCGGGCCGCTGGCGCTGCCGCTGATTCTGGGGGCCCTGGCCGAGGTTGATGAGCAAGTGTTGGCCCTGGACGCGCGCGGCGCTGGTGGTGGTGCGCGGCGAACCGCGCTCGAGGCACCCCCCGATTCCGGGCCGCAGCGCCTGGTGCGCTGGGCGCTGCTCGTCGCGGTGATCGTGGCGTACGGGTGGAAGTTCTGGAGGATGCGCGGGTGACGGCCGTGATGGCGCTCGAGGGTGTGGCGTTCCGTTATCCCGGCGCGGCCGGGGAGGCGCTCTCCGGCGTCTCGCTCGGAGTGGCGGCGGGCGAGATCGTGGCGCTGGCGGGTGACGCGGGCGCCGGAACCTCGACCCTGCTGCTGGTTGCGACGGGCCTCGCCCCGCGGCTGGTGGGCGGCACGCTGACCGGCACGCGCCGCATGCCGGGGCGCTGCGGCATAGTGTTCTCCAGGCCGTGGACGCAGCTCACCGGGCTGTGCTCGACGGTAGGCGACGAGGTGGCCTTCGGCCCCGCCTCGCTGGGCCTGGCGCGCGAGCCGGTGCTGGCCTCGGCGCAACGGGCGATGGAGCGGCTCGGCATCACGCACCTGGCCATGCGGGACCCCGCGCACCTCTCCGGCGGGGAGCTGCAGCGCGTGGTCGTGGCCTCCGTGCTGGCGCTGGAGCCGGACCTGCTTGCGCTGGACGACCCGGCGGCTGAGCTGGACCCCGCGGGCGCGGACGCGCTCTACGGGCTGCTGCCCGCGCTGGCCGCCGGCGGAACGGCCGTTCTCGTGGCGACCCCGGACCTCGAGCGCGCGGCGCGCGTGGCGACGCGCGTGGTCGTGCTTGCCGGGGGCCACGTCGTGGCCGACGGCCCGGCGCACCTGCTCGAGGGAACGCGCGTCGCGGCGATTGCGCGGGCGGCCGGCTGTCCGCCGCCGTACCCGCCGGACGTGCCGTCGCTGCTCAGGCGGGTCGGGCCATGAGCGGTGGCGAGGTGCGCGTGGAGGACGTGCGCTACGCGTACGGCGAGCTGGAGGCGCTGCGCGGCGTCAGCCTGTCGATCCCGGCCGGCGAGACGGTGGCGCTCCTCGGGCCGAATGGGGCGGGGAAGACCACGCTGACCCGGCTGATGGTCGCGCTGCTGCGTCCCGCCGCCGGCCGCGTGACGGTCGGCGACTGGGACGTCGCGCGGAAGCGGCCCGACGAGATGGCGCAGCGCCTGGGCTACGTCTTCCAGCACGCGGACCAGCAGCTGTTCGCGCGCTCCGTGCGCGAGGACGTTTCGTTCGGCCCGCGTCACCTCAGCCGATCGGAGGCATCGGTCGCGCCGGTCCTCGAGGAGCTGGGGCTGACACCGGTGGCCGAGGCGCACCCGTACGACGTGCCGCCGCCGGTGCGCAAGCTGGTGGCCCTGGCCGGCGTGCTGGCGATGGAGCCGCGCGTGCTGGTGCTGGACGAGCCGACCGCAGGCCTGGACACGCAGCAGCAGGAGCGCGTGATCGGGGCGCTGCGGCGCCGCGCCGCGGCCGGCGTTACCGTGCTGGTCGTCTCGCACGATCTTGGCTTCGTGGCGGAGCTGGTTGAGCGGGTGGTGGTGCTGCGGGACGGGCACCTCGCGGCCGACCGGCCCGCGCGCGAGCTACTGTATGACGCGAGGGCGCTCGCCGCGCTCGAGCTGCAGCCGCCGGCGACCGTGGAGATCGGGCAGGCACTGCGTTTGCCGGGCGCGCCCATTCGGGCGGCTGAAGTGGCAGCGGCGCTGCGCGGAACCCGCTGGAAGCGGAGCGAGTGAAGTTCCCAGGACGCCATGTTGCCAGTGGTTCCAAGACATGAGACTGTAGGTACGGAAAAGGCCCCGCTTCAGCTTCGAAGCGGGGCCGTGATTGTCTTCTCGTCGCTTGCCTCTGGCAACCACTGGCAACTCGGCGTCTGGTAACTGGCTAGTTCACCGCCTTCAGGATGCCCAGCAGGAAATTCCAGAACTTCTCGACGGTATCGATGTAGATCTTCTCGTCCGGCGAATGCACGCCCTCGAGCGTGGGCCCGAACGAGATCATGTCCATACCTGGCATCCGCTCGCCGATGATCCCGCATTCGAGTCCCGCGTGGATCGCCTTCACGTGCGGCTCCTTGCCATACAGCGACTGGTAGGTGGCCTTGGCGGTCTTGAGGATGGGCGACTGGAGATTCGGCTTCCAGCCCGGATAGCCGTCCGAGGTGGTGGCGTCGGCTCCTGCCAGGTCGAAGATGGCCCGGACCGCGTCGCAGATCTCGAGCAGCTCGGAGGCCACGGAGGAGCGCTGGCTGGTCGCGATCGTGACCCCCCGCGGCGTGGTGTGGATCGCGGCGACGTTGGTCGAGGTCTCCACCAGGCCCGGAATGTCGGCGCTCATCTGGAGGACGCCGTGCGGAAGCGCCGAGACGGCGCGGGACAGCTTCTGCTGGAGCGCTTTCTTGAGAACCTTTCCCTTCTTGCCCTTGAGCGCGATCAGGGTGATTGCCAGCCCCGGCTCCACCGTCTTGTACTCGGCCTTGATGGTCGCCTCGAGCTTCTTCACCGCGGCCGCGGCCTCGTCCCACTTCTTGGCCGGCACGTAGATGGTCGCCTCGGTCTCGCGCGGGATGGCGTTGTGCTTGTCTCCCCCCTCGATCGAGGTCAGCCGCGCCCCGGCAGGCGCCAACGCCTGGACCACGCGGTTCATGATCTTCACCGCGTTGCCGCGCCCCTTGTCGATCTCGAGACCGGAGTGGCCGCCCTTGAGCCCCGTCACCTTGAGGAGACCCGGCGCTGAGCCCGCGGGCGCGGGGTCGAAGGCCGCCTTCAACGTGCCGACCGTATCCTTGCCGCCCGAGCAGCCGACGTAGATTGCCCCCTCCTCCTCCGAATCGAGGTTCATGAGGGTGCGGCTCGAGAGGAAATCGGGTGCGAGACCCCCGGCACCGGTGAGCCCCGTCTCCTCGTCAATGGTGAAGAGGAACTCCAGCGGCCCGTGGACCAGCGACCGGTCCTCCATGATCGCGAGGTTGGTGGCGACGGCGATGCCGTTGTCGGCACCCAGCGTCGTCCCGTTGGCCATCATGAAGTTGCCTTTGCGCACCAGCTCGATGGGGTCCCTCGAGAAGTCGTGAGCCTTCTCCTTGTTCTTCTCGCACACCATGTCGAGGTGGCCCTGGAGCGCGATGCTCTTCACGCGCTCCTTGCCGGACGAGGCGGGCTTCTTCACGACGACGTTGCCGAGTTTGTCGGCCTTGGCGGACAGGCCGAGCTTCTTGGCGGTGTCGAGCACGTACTTCGTCATCCGCTCCTCGTGCTTGGAGCAGCGCGGAATGGTTGCGATCTCGGCGAAGTACTTCCACACCAGCTCGGGTTTCAACCCCTCAATGGCAGTGCTCATGTGCTTTCTCCCAAAGGTTCGAGCGTCACCAGCCGGTCCCGTGCCAGCTTCTGCACGAACCCGGCGACGCGGTCGCGAACGTCGGCGAGATCGCCGCCCGACCGGGCGTGAAGCCGGTCCGCGATCTGAAGGACGGTGGTCCCGCCGTCGCACAGGGACCACACGAAGGAGCCGTCCGCGTCGAGCCTGACGCGGATGTTGCGGCTGGCGGTGCGTGGCAGCAACCGCCGGGCCAGCCGGCTCCGGAACTTGGGCACCAGCACGACCGCGCGGTCGTCGTCGGCGGTCTGCCAGTCGAAGTTCCGGACCGGCTTCAAGTCGAACAGGTTGGCGCTCTCGGTCGCGTCGCCTCCTACATCACGGCGCTCGGCGGCGCCGGCTCATCGGGCGCGCCCGCATTGCGCAGCGGAATCTGGATCAGCAGCCAGGCGATGAACGCCAGCACCAGCAGGGCGAACCAGAAGCCGAGCGGAAGGAACGAGACGGCCGACGTGAGGAAGGCCCCGTAGTTGACGTTGCCGAACGCGAGCGCGGCGAACAGCAGGCCGATCAGCGCCTCCCCCGCAATGAGGCCCGCGGCAATGAGGATGCCGTTGTTCTCGACCCGGGCCTTCTGCGCGGCGTTGTGTCTTTGTCGGGTGCCGAGCCAGTCCACGATGCCCCGGATGGCGCCGCCGACGAAGATCGCGAAGGTCGTGCCGAGGTTGATGTACATCCCGACGCACACCAACATCGGGCTGCGAACCTGCATCAGTATCATGCCGAGGCCGAGCATCACCCCGACGATGATGAGGGGCCACGCCATGTGGCCGCCAACGATGCCCTGGGAGAGCAGCGCCATCAGGCTCGCCTGCGGGGCGGGAAGCGCCGGGCCGCCGAAGCCGCCCTGATACGGCGGGACCGCCATCAACCCCGCCTTGATGTCGCCTTCGTGCAGGATGACCAGCGGCAGGAACAGCACCGCCGCGGCCGCCGCGACGCCGAGGAGGTCGCCGATCTGCATCTTCCACGGCGTGCCGCCGAGAATGTGGCCCACCTTGAGGTCCTGGAGCATCTCGCCTGCGACCGCGGCCGACACGCACACCACACCCGCGACGCCGAGGACCGCGGCGACGCCCGGCTGACCCTTCATCCCCAGCGCCACCATCAGCAGGGCCGCAACGACCAGCGTCGAGAGCGTGAGGCCGCTGATCGGGTTGTTGCTCGAGCCGATGATGCCGACCAGGTAGCCCGACACCGCCGCGAAGAAGAAACCGGCGATGATCATCACGATGGTCGCGACCAGCGCGGCACCCACGGCGTTCTGCGTGAAGAAGTTGTAAATGAAGAAGGTGAGGACGCCCGTCGCCAGGATCCCGATGATGATCCAGTTGAAAGGAAGATCACGCTCGGTCCGGTCGCCCACCGGGGCGCCGGCCGCCGCCTTCTTGACGTCACCGACCGAGCGCGCAATGCCGGCGATCAGGCTCTTCCGCATCCGGAACAGCGTCCACGCCGCGCTGATGAGCATCCCGCCGATGGCGATCGGCCTTACGATTGTGAACCAGACATTGTTGGCCAGCGTGATCCACTGCTCGGTGGTCGGCACCGGGCCCCCGGCGGGGAACAGGCTGGGGGCGATGAAGTAGGCGATGATGGGCACCAGGAGGCCCCACGCGAGCAGGCCGCCGCTGAAGTTGAGGAACGCCAGCTTGGGGCCGATGATGTAGCCTACGCCGATGAACGCGGGACTGATCGAGGGCGAGGACAGCAGCATCCCGCTCTGCCCGGTCGCGCTGCCGCTGGAGCGCAGGCTGATGGCAGTCTTGGAGAAGGCGACGAACTTCTGCCAGGAAGTCTGGAACAGGTTGATCGTGCCAAGGCCCTGGATCACCGCGCCGATCCCCATCGCGCCGAACAGGAACTTGGCCCCCGTGCCTCCCGAGCGGCCCGCCTTGTGGATCTCCGACGCGGCTACCGACTCCGGGAAGGGCAGCTCGACGTCCTCGACCATGACGCGCCGCAGCAGGGCGACGAACATGATCCCCAGCACGCCCCCCGCGAGCATGATGAGGGAGGATTGGAGGTAGTGGCCCACGCCCGCGAATTCGGTCCAGATCCCTGCAATGAATAGCGCCGGGATCGTGAACACCGCGCCGGCCGCGACGGACTCGCCGATCGAGCCGACGGTGCGCGCGAAGTTCTCCTCCAGAATGGACCCCCGCGCCACCCGGAGCACGGCCATCCCGATCACGGCAGCCGGGTAGGTCGCCGCGATGGTCATGCCGGCCTTGAGGCCGAGGTACGCGTTCGCCGCGCCAAGGACGACGCACATCACGAGGCCGATGATCAGCGCGCGGACCGTGAACTCCGCCATGTCGGTGGTCGCGGGCACGTAGGGCTTGAAGGGTTGCGTCATGGAGGCTCCGGGATGCGCTAGAAGGGAATGAACGTGGTGGCTGGCTCGAGTCGCCGGACCCACGCCGCCAGGAGCGCCGCGGCCCGGTCGAGGTCGTCCAGCGACACCATCTCGTTGGGGCTGTGCATGTAGCGGCAGGCCACCGAGACGAGGCCCGTCGCGATGCCGCGGCGCGACGTGTAGATGGCGTCCGCGTCCGTGGAGGTCCCGCGCGGCGCCGCCTCGATGCCGAAGGGGATCTGCTCGGCGTCGGCGGCGGCCACGAGCTGGTCGAAAACCGCCGGACTCACGGCGGAGCCGCGCGCCAGGACGGGGCCCCCGCCCAGCTTGAAGTCGCCGACTTCCTTCTTCTCCACGCCCGGGTAGTCGGTGGCGTGGGTCACGTCCACGACGATGGCGGCGTCGGGCTCCACGCCGAACGCGCTGGTCCGCGCGCCGCCACCGGAGCCGGCGATCTCCTCTTGCGTCGTCCCCACCGCCACCACGCTGGCGGCCGGCGGCGGCTGCACGAGCCGCCGCAGCGCCTCGAGGACCACGAACGCGCCGATGCGGTTGTCGATGCTGCGCGAGACCAGCCGCCCGTTCGGCAGCTCGAGCAGCGGCGCGATCAGCACTCCGGCATCGCCGACCCGGACCTTGCCGGCGGCCTCAGCCTTGGTCGCGGCGCCGATGTCGATCCACAGGTCGGTGACCTTGGAGACCTTGTCCCGCTCCTCGGTCTTCATCAGGTGGATGGCTTTCTTGCCGACCACGCCCGTCACGGGGCCGTCGCGGCCGTCAAGCCGGACCCGCTGGCCCACCAGCACCTGGCTGTCCCAGCCGCCGATCGGCGCGAACGACACGAAGCCGTCGTCGTCGAGGTGCACCACCATCACGCCGATCTCGTCCAGATGGCCCGCGAGCATCACCCGGGGCGTGCCACCCGGGTTCAGCGTCGCGACCGAGTTGCCGGCCACGTCCGTCTCGACCTTCGCGAAGGTGCTGGCCTCCTCGCGCCACACGCGCGCGGGCACCCGCTCGAAGCCGGACGGGCCGGGGGCGTCGAGCAGCCGCTTGAGGAAGGCCAGGGAGCGTTCGTCTATCATCGGGGCCCGGGTCGCGGGTGAGGTGGCGGCGCAACGTTACGCCGCGCCCGCGCCCGTGGCAAGCCGGTGAGCGAGTCGGAGATCACCCGAAAATAGGCCATCACGTCGGCCGAGTCCCGGCCGGTCGCAAGCCGTGGCCTCACCCCCGCAATCACGGGGCGCACGACCAGGCTCGCCCGGCCGTCGGGCAAAACCATGTACTCGGCCCACAATCCGCGGTCCGTCCACGGCCGGTGCTGGGCGAACACGAAGTTGCCGAGCGAGTACACGATCGGTTTGCCGTCGATCCACTCCAGTCCCTGCGGCACGTGGGGATGGTGGCCAAACACGGCGTCGGCCCCGGCGTGGATGATGCCACGGGCCGTCGCCACGACGTTGTCCGGCGGGACCGGTCGGTACTCCAGGCCGGCATGCAGCATGACCAGCACCAGGTCGGCGCCGGCCCCGCGGGCCGCGCCAAACGCCTCCCGCAGCCGGACGGTGTCGGCCCACGCGACGCAGCACGCGGCCGGGTGGCCCTTCACCGCCAGGTCGGGGTAGTTGAAGATCGCGGTCACCGAGAAGACGGCCACCGTCCAGCCGCGGCGCCGCAGCAGCACGGGCCGGAGCGCGTCCGCGACGGTGGGTCCGGTGCCCGTGTGCAGAATCCTCGCGCTGTCCAGATGGGTGAGGGATTCCAGCAGCGCGGCATGACCGAAATCCCAGGCGTGGTTGTTGGCCGTGCCGACGACGGCGAAGCCCGCATCGGCCAGCAGTTCCGCGGCCGCGCTCGGCGAGGCGAAGACGGGACTCAGGGCCGTGTCCGCGACCGCGCCACGGTCGAGGACGATGCTCTCGAGGTTGCCCAAGGCGAAGTCGGCCGCGCGCAGCGGCGCGCGGACGTCGGCGAAGATCTCCCCACCGCGTCCGGCCAGCACGTATTCCCGGGCGACGATTCGGGCCAGGTTGATGTCACCGACCACCACGACCCGCAGGGTGTCCCGCGGGGTCTGGCCCGCCACCGGCAGAGGCGCCAGGCACAGGCCGAGCAGGGCGGCGAGCCGATACGGGGCGGGCATGAGGGGCTACAGTATACGGCGGCATGGCGCCCGCCGCCCAGCGATCCCCGCAAACCGCCTCCGGGAAGACGACAACGAACTTGCCTTCAATCCGAGACGGCTACTCCCCTTGGAGCCAGGCGAAGACCAAGCGTCCCACCCACGCTGGGGCGGGCTAGTCGCCCTCGGCGGGGATCAGGCGCGCGGTCGCGGTCCCCACGAGCCGGAACGCGGCGAGCAGCATCACTACAGCCATCACGACCGTGAGCGGGCTCCAGCTCACGTAGGCGACCTGCAGGAAAAGGTACCAGAGGATCCCGGCTCCCAGGCCCAGCGGCTGGCCCAGCACGGCGACGACGACGGCGACCGGCACGGCGCTGGCGAGCGCGATCAGGGCGCCGGCAGCCCCGGTAAGCGGATGCTGGCTCGGCCCGATCCAGGGCCAGAGCCAGGCTGGAAGGACCAGCAGCCACACGGCGGCGAACGGGTTGTGCACCAGCGTCAGGATCACTACCACGAGCAGCGTTGACAGCGCGGCGGCCCTGCCTGCGAGTGGATGCGACAGCATCAGGCCGGGTCGTCTCCTCATCGTGCTCAGCAGGAACGCGACGAGCGCCATCACCACCAGCGTCGCGACGACCGGCACCCAGCGCGTCGAGTAGAGGAACGGGTCCCGGACCGTCGCCGGCGCTCCCTGATAGTCCGGCAGCAGCCCCACGGCGACTGCCGCCCAGACGGCGAGCACGCCCGAGAGCCCGATCAGCCACCAGCCGCCCGCCCGCACCAGCTCCGACCGGATCGCCCGGCGCGACGCCGGGTCCGCGGCGGCGGCCTGCCAGGCCTCCCACACGGCGATCACCAGCGACGCGAACAGCGCGATCGCCGCCAGCAGGATCCAGAAGCCCGTCGCCATCCGCTCACCGCCAAGGCCGAGGTAGTGGGCCGGGCCGTGCGGCGTCGGCGCGGCGTCGAGCGCGAGCACCAGCCGCTCCGCCCCGGCGCCCAGCAATTGGAAGGACACCGGCCTCAACGTCTCCCACCGGTCGCCCGGCGTGTGGTACAGGAACCGCGCGTACTCCGGCCGGTTGGACAGGACGTCCAGATTGACCGCCGCGATGTCGTGTCGGACGAACCAACCCTGGTCGGTCAGCGTGGTGCTCAGCACGCGGTGGATCCACTCCTCCAGCGTACCGATGTCGATCGTGCGGACACCCTCGGCGGCAAAGGCGTCCGCGGCCGCGCGGCGCAACCACATGGGGGCATAGTCGTCTCCGTCCTGCCCCTCGCCCAGGATGCGCACCGCCTTCCCCGTGCCGTTCTCGACGTGGTCGAAAGAGATGGCGGCCACGATCTGCCTCGGCTCGAGCGAGGCGGCAAAGACGCGGGCGCCGGCCATTCCCCACTCCGCCGCGTCGGTGGCCACGTACGTGATCGGATGGCGGTGCCCGCGCTGCTCCAGTGTCCGGGCCAGCTCGAGGAGCACGCCGACCCCGGACGCGTTGTCGCCCGCGGCCTGATCGGAGGTGGGTTGGCCGTCGTAATGGGCCACCAGCACGATCGTGCCCTGCGCGCTCCCGGCGCTCCGCCCGACCACGTTGCGCCCGGTGAGCAGAGTGCTCTTGATCTCGATGGGGAATTCCTGCGTGCTGGTCGCGAGGCCCAGCGCCGCGAACCGCGCCGCGACGTACGCCGCGGCGTTGTGGGTTCCCGGGGCGCCCGTCACCCGGCCGCCGAAATTCGCGCTCAGGATGCGCGCAGTGAGAAAGGCCGAGTCGGCGTTGAAGCGCGGCCTGGCGGCGGGGATCGCCAAGCGCTCGGCGCGAGCACCCGCCAGGTGCAGGAACAGGAAGGCCGCCACCAGTGAAAGCGCGAGCGCCGAGAAGTCGATCGCCGGGTGGCGGTGCAGCCCTATCCCACGGATGTCCATGCGGGGATGAATGTACGGGCTGGTGGGGGAGCGCTCAACCGCCGCCGCTCGCGCGAATCCACCGCGAACGGCGGCCCCGGCGAAACCGACGGCTGCTACCTGAGGTCGCTGCCGATGGTGCCCAGGATCTCGCGCAGGCGGCGGACGAACTCCGGTCTCGGCACCTCACGCGCTGCATGGGCGCGGACGAGCGCGTTGAGGAACCGGAGCTGGAGCTTGTACTGCGGGTTGCAGTGCTCGCACCCGACGAGGTGCGCGCGGACCTCCTCGGCCTCCCGCTGCGGGATCTCGCCGTCCAGAAATTCCCACATCCGGCCGAGCACCTTCCGGCAGTCGGTCACCGGGTACCTCCCGTCCCGGGAAGGAGGCCAGCGTCGCGCGCGTACTCCACCAGCCGCTCCTGCAGGAGCCGGCGGCCGCGGAACAGGCGGGACTTGACCGTGCCGAGCGGGACACCGAGCACCGTGGCGATGTCGGCGTACGACTGGTCCTGGAGATCGGACAGGATGACGACCTCGCGGAACTCTTCGGGCAGGTTGTCCAGCTCCTTCCGCAGCACGTCGCCTAGCTCCGGCGTCTCGAAGAAGCCTTCAGCGGCATCCGGCGGAACCGCCGACGCCTGGAGCGCGGCCGCCGCCAGGCTCTCGAGCTCCTCCGTGTCGGTCGGCTCCTCGCGCGCCTGCCGCTCCCGCCGCCGCCGGAACTGGTTGCGGCATATGGTGAACAGCCAGGCCCGGGCGTTGGTTCCCGGCGTGTACTGGTCCCAGTGGCGGAAGGCCCGCAGAAACGTGTCCTGGGTGAGGTCTTCGGCCTCGGCGCGATCGTGCGTCAGCGAGAGCGCATACCGGTACACCACGTCGAGGTGAACCAGCGCTTCCGCTTCGAACGCGGCGCGCTTCGCGTCGGGCGTCGCGGGCGACTGTGGCATGGTCGGGTCGAACATACTCGCCAATTCCGGGTCGCGGCGCGAGGCCCCCTGCCGGCGGGAGCGCCGGGGGCCGGCGGCGGGACGGTTACATTTCGCGCCCATGACCGCGGTCGGGTTGACCGGAGAAGAGGCGCGGCGCTACCGGCGCGCCGTGCGCGGGTTCGTGGTGCGTGTGTTGGCGATCCTCACGGCGTGCTGGCTGGTCGTGGGCGCCTCGCTCGCTCCGTTGCTCCCCGGCGGCGGGTGGACCGCCGCCGCGGTGTGGGCGCTCTTCACCGTGGCGCCGGTCCTCGTGTTCATCCTCACGCGGTCGCGCGGCGTGTATCCGGGCGCACCGGTCCGGCTCCTGATCTTCCGGCCGCTCTGGTACGCGCAGCTCTTCATCCTCCCGCTGGCGCCCCTGGGGGTCTTGGGCTGGATCGCCGGCTGGCCCTTCGGGCACGCGCAGGCAGCCGGGCGTGCCGCACTGCTCGGGGCGGGAGTCCTGATCGCCGGGCTCGCGCTGGCGGGATATGCCGGGAGCCGACGGCTCGAGGTCCGGCGCTTCGTGGCGGTGGTGCCGGGCCTCCCGACGGCGGTCGACGGCCTCACCGTGGCGCAGGTCTCCGATCTCCATGTCGGCCCGCACACCTCGCGCCGCCACCTGGCGCGCGTGATGGCCGCCGTCCTCGGGGAGAAGCCGGAGCTGATCGCGGTCACGGGCGACCTCGTGGACGACTTTCCCCGGGACGCTGAGCACTACGCGGCCGGTCTTGGCGCCCTGGCGGCGCCCCTGGGAGTTTTCGCCGTGCCCGGCAATCACGAGGTGTACAGCGGCTGGGCGGAGCTGCGCCCCTACCTCGAGGCGCTTCCGCTGACCCTGCTCGTCAACCGCTCCGTGAAGATCGCGCGCCACGGCGGGCAGTTCGTGGTGGCAGGGACGGGTGATCCAGCGGCGCCCCGCGGCGCCGAGGTCGCACCCGACATCGCCGGCGCGCTCGCGGGCGTGCCGGCCGGGAGCTTCGTGCTCGCGCTCGCCCACAACCCCGCCCTCTGGCCGGAGCTCGCCGCGCGCGACGTGGGCCTGACCTTGAGCGGCCATACGCATTGGGGACAGCTCGCGTTCCCGCGGCGCGGCTGGAGCCTCGCCAGCCCTTTCCTCAAGCTGGCGATGGGTGCCCACACAAAGGGCAAGTCAGTCCTCTACATCCATCCCGGGACGAACTACTGGGGGATCCCGTTCCGGCTCGGGCATGCGGCACAGGTGGCGATCATCACCCTCCGGCCCGGAGAGACGACGGCATTCAGAGACGAAACGGCAGGCTAGGCCGGGGCGCAGAGCTGACCAACCGCCGGCAACTTGGCGTCTGCCGACTCTTCCTGCAGTCCCCGGTTCGAGCTTTCAGGTCTTCGCCGGTTCCGCCGCGAACAATCTGGCGTAGTTCTTCGCCGCGCGCGCCCGCCACGCGCCCTTGTGATACGCATAGCCCGCCACCAGCGGCAGCGCGACCGTGGCCTCGGCGTACACCATCTGCTCCTCGCCCAGCTTGACCTTCCCCCAGGAGTTGGCCTCGCGCAGGGTCGAGCCCGAGAGGGCGCCGTCCCGTTCGTCGGCGACGGTGATCTGGATGGCGTAGCGGTGCATCTCGACGTCGTGGCCGAGCACCTCGGCCGCCACGACCACGTCCTGCGCGAAGTTCTTGGGCACGCCGCCGCCGATCATCACCAGCCCCGTCGGACCCGCGGCCAGCTTGAGCTGCGTGAGTTCCCGGAAGTCAGCCGCGGAGTCGAGCGCGATGTGGCCGTCGGGGTGGTGGACCTGGTGGTGGACCAGCCCGAAGCCGGCTGAGCAATCGGAGAACGCCGGGACGAAGATCGGCACGCCTGCGCGGTAGGCGGTGGAGACGATGGACCTGGTGCCGGGCCGTTGACGCTCCAGCCACGCGCCCATCTCCCGGAGGAATTCCCGCGAGCTGACCGCGCGGGGGCCCCCGGCAGCGAGCATCTCGTCGGCGATGCGGCCCACCGTCTCGTCGCAGATTCTGAGCTGGTCCTCGTCGATGTAGGTGTCGTAGATGCGGTCGATGGCCAGCCGGCGCAGCTGGTCGTCGTCGGCGCGCACGTCACCGCGGAAGTGGCGGAAGCCCAGCGCCTCGAAGAAGTCCTGGTCGACGATGTTGGCCCCCGTGGAAACGATGGCGTCGGCCATGCGGTGGTCGATCATGTCTATGAAGACGTCGCGCAGCCCGGCGGAGCAGAGCGACCCCGCCATGCAGACGATCACGGAGCACTCCGCGTCGGCGAGCATCGCGTCGTAGATGCGGGCTGCGCGCCCCAAGTTCCGCGCCTGGAACGCCATGTCGGCCATGGCGTCCACCAGGGGCCGGACGTCGTGCTGCTTGATGTCGATCGCGACCACCGGTGTCGAGAGAAAGTCGCTCTTCTTGCCTGGGGCCATCGCGCACCTCCGTGAACGCCGAGAGCCACCCTGGCCCGGCTACGGCCCCGACCGGGACCGCCATCGCGCGGGTGGGTGGCTCTCTGAGCACGAATCTATGTGGGTCGAGACGGGCGTCAACCGGCCCGGAGTGCCGGCCTCCGCTCGCGCCTCAGCGGGGCGTGCTGCGGCTGGGCCGACCCGCGCGGGTGCCCGCGACGTGAGGCCCGCTGCTGCTCGGCATCCGGGCCGCCGGACTCGCTTTTGGCCCAAGCGGGACTATATCTATCCCCTCCGTGACTCATCACCTGTCGGCAGAGGAGCGCTGGACGCTCATCGCCGCCGCGGTCGCCGTGGCGATAGCGATTCTCGATTTCGTGGCCGCTCCCGAGTTCATCGTCCTCAACCTGCTCGCTGTCCCCCCACTCATCGCCGCCGCGCGCACCCGGCCCGACACCACCGCGTGGATCGGGCTGCTGTCGCTGGCGATCGCCTTGGGCCTCGGCGCGCACGAGCGGATCTGGCTCTCGCAGGACCACGTGCTCCGCTTGCTCGCGGTCGCCGCGAGCGCCGGCCTGGCGGTCGGGCTGGCCTGGGAGCGCGTGCGCGCCGAGCGGTCGCTCGCGGCGACCTACCGCATCTCCCAGGCCGCCCACACGGCGTCGACCCTGCAGGACCTCTACCGGGCGATCCACACCATCGTGGGCGAGCTGATGCCGGCGCGGAACTTCTACATCGCGCTGTACGACGCCGTGACGGACACGATCAGCTTCCCGTACTTCGTGGACGAGTACGACGAGACGCCCGCCCCCAAGCAGCCCGGCAAGGGTCTCACCGAGTACGTGCTCCGCACCGGGCAGGGGCTGCTCGCGACGCCGGAGGTGGCGCGCGAGCTCGAGCGCCGGCGCGAGGTGGAGTTGATCGGCGCGCCGTCCATCGACTGGCTTGGCGTGCCCCTCCAGACCGCCGGCAAGACCATCGGCGTGCTGGTGGTGCAGAGCTACACGGAACGGGTCCGGTACTCGGAGCGGCAGAAGCGCGCGCTCCAGTTCGTCTCCACGCAAGTGGCCATGGCCATCGAGCGGAAGCAGGCGGAGGAAGCTCTACGGGAAGGCGAGGAGCGGTTCCGTGCCCTTTCCGGCGCGACGGTCGAGGCCATTGCGCTGCACGAGGAGGGCCGGATTCTCGAGGTCAACGGGGCGTTCCTGCGGATGTTCGGCTACGACGATGAACGTGAGGTCCTCGGCAGGTCGGTGCACGAATTCGGGAGCCCGCTGACGCGCGCTCGCGTGGCGGAGGCGATTGCGTCCGGCCTCGAGACGCCGTACGAGGCCGTCGGTCGCCGCAGGGACGGCACCACGTTCTTCGCCGAGTTGACCGGCAAGACGGCCGGCTATCGCGGGCGGCAGGTGCGGATGACCGCGATCCGGGACATCACGGCGAGCAAGCGGGCTGAGGAAGCGCTCCGCGAGAGCGAGGAACGGTATCGCCGGCTGGTGGAGCTGGCGCCGGACGCGATCGTCGTGCACAGCGCGGGCAAGGTCGCCTTCGTCAATGCGGCCGGCGCCCGGCTGATCGGGGCGGCGAGTGCGGAGGAGCTGATCGGCCGCGAGCTCCTGGAGTTCGTCCACCCCGACTCCCGGCCCGCCGTCGTGGAGCGGATGCGCATCATGATGGAGCAGGGCCAGCCCGTTCCCCGGATCACCGAGCGGTTCCTGCGCCTGGATGGCTCGTCGGTCGCGGTGGACGTGATGGCCACGCCGCTGCGGTATCACGATGCGCCGGCTGTGCTCGTCGTTGCGCGCGACGTCTCGGAGCGTCTGCGGCGCGAGGAGGCGCAGCGGGCGCTCGAGGAGCAGCTGCGCCAGGCGCAGAAGATGGAGGCGGTGGGTCAGCTCGCCGGAGGCATCGCGCACGACTTCAACAACCTGCTGACCACGATCCTGACGATGTGCCAGATGCTGGAGGCGGAGCTGCCGACCGATGCGGTCTACCGGGGGGACCTGGCCGCCATCCGGGGCGCCGCGCAGCACGGCTCCGAGCTCACCCGCAAGCTGCTGGCGTTCAGCCGGCATCATCAGCTGCAGCTGCGGCCGGTGCAGGTGGAGCCGCTGGTGTCCGAGTTCCTGCGGATGGCGCGGCGCGTGGTGCCGGAGGACGTGGCGGTGCGGGTGGAGGCGGAGGTGCCCGACGCGGCGGTGACCGCCGACCCGGCGGCGCTCGAGCAGATCCTCATGAACCTCGTGACCAACGCGCGCGACTCGATGCCCTCGGGCGGCACGCTCACGATCCATGTCGCGCGGACTGTGCTCGGCGCGGAGGAGGCGCGGGCCCGCGGCCAGGGCACGCCCGGAGAGTATGTGGTGCTCTCGGTGGGCGACACCGGCGTGGGGATGGACGCGGAGACGCAGCGCCGGATGTTCGAGCCGTTCTTCACCACCAAGCCGGTGGGGCAGGGCACGGGCCTCGGGATGCCGATGGTCTACGGCCTGGTCAAGGATCACGGGGGTTTCGTGCAGGTCGACAGCGAGGTTGGCCGCGGCACGACCATCCGCGTCTACCTGCCCGCCGGCGCCCGGGCGCCGGCGGCGGACGGGGCCACGGGGCCGCAGCTCCGGGGCGGCAGCGAGACGATCCTGCTGGTTGAGGACGACGAGGCGCTCCGGCGTGCCGGCACCCGGGTCCTCAAGAAGTACGGCTACACCGTGATCACGGCCTCGGACGGGGTCGAGGCGCTCGACATCATGCGGCACGGCGAGAGGCCCCCCGACCTGATCGTCAGCGACGTCGTGATGCCACACACGAGCGGCCCTCAGTTCCTCCAGGCGCTGCGCGACGCCGGCGTCTCGCCTCGAATCCTCTTCACCAGCGGGTACACCGCGCGCGACGTCCACGACCGGATGCCGCTGGAGCCGGACGTGCCATTCCTGGCGAAACCCTGGAGCATCACGGAGCTGGTGCGGCGCGTGCGCGAAATCCTCGACGCGCCGGCGCGCGGCTAGCGCCACCGTCGCGCCGCCCCGGAGCCGCAGCCGCGCGCTGCATCGGAGCGTTCATGGCGCCTGAGATCCGCCGCCTGTCGCTCGTGACGGCCACCCTCGCCGTGGTCGCGGCGACCGTGCGGGCGCAGCAGCCCGGCGCCAGCCCCGCTCAGGGCTTCCGGCGGGCCGAGGTGATGATTCCGATGCGCGACGGCGTGAGGCTGTACGCGGTCATCATGTCGCCCGGGGCCGCGTCCGGGCCCCTGCCCATCCTTCTCACGCGCACACCCTACGGCGCGCGGGGCTGGCCGGAGGATGCGCCCGCGCCGTCTTACCTGCAGGCCCTGGCGGCCGATGGCTACATCTTCGTCCAGGAGGACATCCGGGGCCGAAACGGCTCCGAGGGTTCGTTCGTGATGAACCGGCCCAACCGCGGAGCCGCCGACTCGAGCGCCTCGGACGAGAGCACCGATACCTATGACACCGTCGACTGGCTGATTCACCACGTGCCCGACAACAACGGGCGTGTCGGCATCTTCGGCATCTCGTATCCCGGGTGGCTCACCGAGGAAGCGCTCATCGGTCCGCATCCCGCGGGCGGCGAGAGACTGGGCAACATCGAGTTCGGCAGCGCGACGGCGGACACTTTCCTCGTCACCATGCAGGCGCCGTGGTTCGCTTACTGGCTCAAGGGCCGCGGCGACGGACATTTTCCCGCGGCGCGGCTGTTCGACGCGGGCACCGACCGGTGGAGCGGCTTCGCCCAGTGGCCCCCCCGCGAGGCGGCCCGGCGCAGCCTCTACCTGCACGCCGATGGCGGCCTGTCCTTCGATGCGCCGGCGGAGCGGAGCGGCTCCGACGCGTTTGTCTCCGACCCTGCCCACCCGGTTCCCTATCGGCCCCGCCCCGTCGAGGTCACGTACAGCCGCGGCTCGCGGTGGCGCCGGTGGATGACCGAGGACCAGCGGTTCGTGGACGGGCGCCCGGACGTCCTGACCTGGCAGACGGCCCCGCTCGCCGAGGAGGTCACGATCGCCGGCGATGTGACCGCGCACCTCTTCGCGGCGACGACCGGCTCCGACGCCGACTGGGTCGTCAAACTCATCGACGTATTCCCCGACACCGTGGCCAATCATCCGGAGCTCGGGGGCTACGAGCTGATGGTGGCTGGCGACATCATGCGCGGCCGCTACCGGCGGAGCTGGGAACGTCCGCAGGCGATACCGCCCAAGGCCGTGGAGCAGTACACGGTGGACCTGCACCAGCAGCTGTACACGTTCCGCCGTGGCCACAGGATCATGGTGCAGGTGCAGAGCACCTGGTTCCCCCTGTACGACCGGAACCCGCAGACCTACGTGCCGAACATCTTCGAGGCGCCGGCATCGGCCTACCTC
>Ga0153915_10000879_pt1 | contig 27834 bp, 24 predicted proteins | sample Opewatmetagenome_2_FD_107003 | JGI IMG/M metagenome (GOLD analysis project Ga0153915, IMG submission 107003) | Freshwater wetland microbial communities from Ohio, USA - Open water 3 Core 3 Depth 3 metaG | ecosystem: Environmental > Aquatic > Freshwater > Wetlands | place: USA: Ohio, Lake Erie...
CCACCCGCAGCGCTATGAATGGAAGGCCAGTGGCGTGAGTATTCTCGAGAAGATCCAGCGCGCTCGCGAAGCTCTGGCACGCCAGATGTCGGTTAGTAAAGTTTTATCCGCGACGCAGCACTACGTCTCCAAGCCCGGAGCGAGGGAATTCATCCGCGAGTGCCTCGCGGCGCGCGGCTTTGTCGAGGGACGTGACAGCCTGGTGTGCGCGTAGAGGGCCGGCGGACTCCCGTTGCGCACCTCGGGTGGGCCCAGAAGCGACTTGAACCAAGGGGGGCGGATTGGTGGTTTGGGAGGAATGGACGACGGATATGCGGCGCGATTTGGCCTGGTGGAGCGGCTGCTCGGGGCGGGTGCGCTCGGGCGGCTGCGCGCGGCGCATGTCTGTGTCGTCGGCATCGGAGGCGTCGGCTCGTGGGCGGTCGAGGGGCTCGCGCGCTCCGGGGTGGGGGCGATCACGCTGATCGATCCCGACACGGTCCACGCCTCGAACATCAACCGCCAGCTTGTCGCGATGCCGGGCACGGTGGGGCGGCTGAAGGTCGACGCGCTGGCCGAGCGCGTGCGGCTGATGAACCCGGACTGCCGCGTCAACGTCGCGGCGGAGTTCTTCGACGAGAAGACGGCCGAACGGCTGCTCGCCGCGGCGGGCGGCGGCTGGGTGGTCGACGCGGTCGACCGGATGTCGCGCAAGGCGCTGCTGATCGCGGAGTGCCGGCGGCTCGGCCGGCCGATCGTCACCGTCGGCGGCGCGGCGGGGAAGCGCGATCCCACGCGCATCCGCACCGGCGACCTCGGCGCGGCGGAGGGCGACAACCTCCTGCGGCTCGTGCGCCGCAAGCTGAGGCGCGACCACGGGTTCCCAGGGGGCGAGGGCGCGCTCTTTGGCGCGCGCTGCGTCTACTCCTCGGAGCCGCCGGTCTATGCCTGGAACGATGGCACTTGCCATCCCGAGCCAGAGGCGGGCACCAATCCCACGCTCGAGGGGAAATCCGCCTTCGGCACCGGCGCGTTCGTCACCGCGTGCTTCGGGTTTGCCGCGGCGGGCGAGGTCGTGCGCGCGATCTGCGGGGAGCCGCCGCCTACCGTCCGAACAGGCGGTTGAAGTTGGCTTCGACAGCGGCGGCCAGCTCGACGACGTTGACGCCGCGCAGCGAGGCGAGGGCGGCGTAGGACGTCTCGAGGTTGGCTGGGTGGTTGATGACGGAGCCGTCGGGCGCTTGGGGAAGCTCGTGAGCGCGCCACTCGGGAGGCAGCGGCATCGCCGGTGCGTCGGTCTCGATCAGCAGGCGGTCGGCCGGGATTTTCCGGAACACCTCGCGCTTCGCGGCATGCCGCGGCCCGAGGAAGGCCCCATTGAACGAGAAGTAGGCGCCGAGCTCGGCGAAGGGGCCGACCATCTCAAGCGAGCCCCCGTAGCCGTGAAGGAGGAAACCGCGCGCGGGCCGGCGGCGGGACTCGAGAAGCTCGCGCAGGAGGCCCCACGCCTGCAGGCAGTGGATGGAAGCCGGGAGGTTGCGCTCGGCGGCGAACTCGAGCTGCCAGGTGAACACCTCGGCCTGCTCGTCGAGCGGCGCGCGGCGCAGCCCGGCCAGGCGGGGGTCGTCGGGCTTCGCGTCGTCGAGGATCCAGCGGTCGAGGCCGATCTCGCCGACGGCGGCGCCGGGATCGTGCACGAATTGCGCGACGAGCCGGGCCTTCCAGCCGGGGGATCGGTTGCCCGCGTCCCAGGGGTGGAGCCCGTAGCTCGGCAGCACGACCGGGCGCTCCCGGGCGAGAGCGCTCACCTCGGTCCAGTCGTCCTCGCTCGAGCCGTTGACGACGGCGCGCTTGAGGCCGATGAGGGCGAGCTCGGCGAAGACCACGTCGCGATGCGGCACCAGCCAGGCGTCGTGCAGGTGGCAGTGCGCGTCGAAAAGCGGCGGCAGATGCGGCGGCGTCGAGTGCACGGGAGGAAAGGGGACTGCGTGCGCCCGCAGGGATGCGGGATCCCTAAAGGGCTGCCGACAGAATAGAGCCGAGTTCGTCGGACGTCAACGGCAGCGGATTGCCCTGCATGCTGCTGGCCTGGGCGGCGCGGGAGACGAGGATTTCGAGATGGCCGCGGGAGACGCCCCAGGCGCCGAGGCCGGGGATTTGCAGGTCGGCGACGAGGGAGCGGACCCAGCGCACGCCATCCTCGGGCGACGCCTCCTCGTCGCCGGTCAGCCAGCGCGCGATGTCGCGGTAGCGCCGCGCGGTCCCGCCGTCCGGCTGGCGTGCGCGGGCGGCCTCGATGTTTGCCGCCATGACATGGGGGAGGAGGGCGGCGCAGACGGCGCCATGCGGCGCCGGGAACATGCCTCCGATCGGGGAGGCGAAACCGTGCGCCGCCCCGAGGCCGGCGTTGGCGAGCGCGAGCCCGCCGAAGAGGCTGGCGAGCGCCATGTCCTCGCGCGCGGCGGGATCGGCTCCATCGCGGAACGCCGCGCGCAGCGAGCGGGAGGCGCGGCGGATGCCCTCGGCGCAGATCCCATCGACGAGGGGATTCGCGCGCCGGCTTACATAGGGCTCGATCAGCTGGGTGAGGGCGTCCATGCCGGTGCTCGCGGTGAGCGCGGGCGGGAGGCCGCGGGTGAGCTCGGGGTCGACGATGGCATGCCGCGGGAGCATGTGCGGGCTGCGCAGGCTGACCTTGAGGCCGCGGCTGGGCGCGGCGAGCACGGCGTTGCGGGTGACCTCGGCGCCGGTCCCCGCGGTCGTGGGGATCGCCAGGCAGGGGGCGGCGGGCCGCGCGAGCGGCTGCGCCCGCCCGACGATCTCCAGATAATCCCCGAGGCATCCCGGGTTCGCGAGGAGGGCGGCGACCGCCTTGGCGGCGTCGATGGCGCTCCCGCCGCCGAAGCCGATGACGAAGTCGCACGACGCTTCGCGTGCGCGCGCCGCCGCCGCGTCGACCCTGTCGGTCGTCGGCTCGCCGGCGATCGCGAATGTGGTGGCGGCGATCTCCTCCGCGGCGAGGAGGCCGAGGAGGCGTTCTGCACGCCCCGGATCGCGACCGGTCACGACGAAGGCCCGCCGACCCAGCTCGCGCGCGGCGCCGCCGGCCGAGGCGAGTGCGCCGGGGCCGAACGTGATGCGGGCCGAGGTGGCGAATTCGAACTTCATGGGCGCCCCTGCGACGCGCGGCTCACCAGCCGGGGTCGTCGGGAAAGACGTTGCCGTACTTCACGCTCGTGCGCGGCTCGGCCATCATCGGCGCGACGGCGTCGCGCCACTGCGCGTAATGGGCGGTCTCCTTGTGGGCGGCCGGCGCCGCCGGCGTGCGGTAGACCTCGACGAGCACGAAGCGCGCGGGATCGTCGCCCTGCTGGATCACGTCGAAGCGGGCGATGCCGGGCTCGAGGATGCTTGCGCCGGCGTTCCTGATGCTGGCGGCCCGGAAGGCTTCGACGCACTCGGGCTTCACGTGGACATGAACGTGGACGACAAGCATGGGAAAGGAGGATTCGGCACAACGCTACAAGTTCTCATACTTCGTGTCCAAACTGTTTATAATGCGAAATCGGACGATTTGGAAGCGCCGCAGACTTGACCAATGCTGGCGTGCTCGCAGCATCAATGACGCGTCTGTGGCTCCGGCCGCAGCGTTGCTTGAACCCCTTAACTCCCATGCACTGGAAAATTGAGATCCTGGAGAATCACAGCGGGGAAATCGGTGAGGCCATCACACACGCGGATCATCTGTTCGAGTCGGAAGAGTACCACTACGATCAGGGCAAGGTTCTGGAAGTCGCCGTGCACAAGACTGACGACACGGCGTGGCACATCTTCACCGACCTCGACTCCGGCCACCGATTCAAGATTCCCCCTGCGAAGTACCGCAGGATGGACTGAGGTTTCGTTCCCCAGGATCAGGGTTTTGCGACCCCCAGGCCTCGCGGCCGGGGGCGAAGGGAGGGGGATAGCTGCAAATCGGGAGGGGCGCTCCGTGGGGAGATTGGGGAGGGAAGCGGGGGCCCCGTTTATCGCTGGAGTGCGCGTGGCCGCCGGCGATAGCCTGAGCAGCAGCACTTGCTAAAAATATGAAGTTCGAACACGTCGCTTTCAACGTTCCCGATGCCCGGGCGCAGGCGCACTGGCTGGCCGCCCATCTCGGGTTCACAATATTCCGGCGGGTTGAGGAGGCGCCCCATACTCACTTCCTTGCGGATGAGACCGGGAGGGTCGTCCTCGAGCTCTACACGAATCGCGCGGCCAGGGTTCCTGACTACCGCGCGCAGGATCCCCTGGTTTTGCACTTCGCGGTGGCCACCGCCGATGCAGGGGCGCAAAAAGACGCGCTCACCGGCGCGGGAGCCGAGCTTGTGTCGGACACGACCCTGCCGGACGGCACGCGCCTGGTCATGCTGCGCGATCCCTGGGGGCTGCCGCTGCAATTCTGCCAGCGGGCGCAGCCCTTTCCGGCCCCATGAATGCCGGGGAAATTCCGCACTGATTTTCGGATCCTGCCGCGGCTCCCTGAAAACTAAGGCTCGGCAAGCAGAGGCGGCATGGGGCAGCCGAGGGAGTCGGCGAAGGCGCGGAGCAGTTCGGCCTCCTCGCCGCTGATCCTGCCGTCGTCGCTTGCGGTGTGGGCGCAGGCGAGCAGCAGCCGCTGGCGGATTGGGAACGAGGCGGTCGCGAGCCTGTCGAGCGCGGCGTCGAGACTATCGAACTCGCACTCGCCAGGGTCGAGGAGGGCAAGCGCATCCTCGATGAGTTTGAGCTGCCCGGCGCCGCTGCGGAAGGCGGCCCCGGCGGCCTTTGGGTCGGCGGAGACCGAGCCGTCGCCCTGCGCGGCGCCCCGCATCGCGCCGGCCCAGGCGAGCGCGGAGAGAACGACGGCGATCTCCCCGCGGACGGCGTTGAAGGAGTAGAGCTGCACCGCAGCGGCCGCGGGATCGGCGGCGACGGCGAGGTGGCGCAGCACCACCTTCTGGATCGCGAACTCGAAGTAGGACAGGCGGTCGTCGGCCGCGATGAGTTCCCGGCAGGCGGCCGCGAAGCCGTCGCGCGCGGGCGCGGCGAGCGAGCGGAGCGCGGGAAGGGCCAGCTGGGCGAGGGTGAGGCGGACGTCGGCAGCGAGGGCGGCGAGCAGCGGCCGGAACTCGCGGACAAGCGCGGCGGCCTGGGCGCCCGAGCGCCGCGCGACGATCGCCTCCTGCCGCGCGCCGGCCCCCCCGGCGGGCTCCGCGAGCAGCGCGCAGACGAGGGCCGGGGCCTCGGCGGACGAGCGGGCGGCGTCGCGGAGGCGCGCGGGCGCGGCGTCGATGAGGGAGCGCGCGCGGTCGACGTGCTGCGGGGTGATGCAGCCGACCCCGGCGACGAGGGCGGCGGGAGTCCCGGAGAAGCCGGCGATGACCGGTGGCGCGCCGGCGGGCTCGTTGTAGGCGCGGGCCCGGGCTGCGGCGGCCGGCTGCGGCGGGGCGCCGTAGCCGAGGCGTTGGAAGCTTTCGGCGCGCACGTCGACCTCCTCCCTCGGCTCGAAGTAGGTGCCGTCCCACTGCGGGTCGACCGCGCGGATGCGGTCGGCCAGCGGCGGGTGGGTGGCCCAGAGGCCGCCGAAGAACGAGGGCGAGAAGCCCTGGGCGAAGAAGAAGTGGCCGATCGCGGCGGCCCTGTCGGTGGCGAGCTGGGAGCCGAGCGCGTAGCCGCCGATCTTGCGCAGCGCGCCCGCGATCCCCGCGGGGTTGCGGGTGAACTGCACGGCCGAGGCGTCGGCGAGGTATTCACGCTGCCGCGACACGGCCGCCTGGATCAGGCGCCCGAAGAAATAGCCCGCGTAGCCGACGACCGTCATCGCGAGGCCGATGAGGAGGATGACGGCGATGCCGCCGCCGCCCTTGCCCCGCACGCGCACGCGCCCGCGGCCGAAACCCCGGAGGATCCCGCGGCCAATGAGCCCGATGACGAGGATGCCGAAGACGACCGCGGCGAGGCGCACGTTCAGGCGCATGTCGCCATTGAGGATGTGGCTGAACTCGTGGCCGACGACGCCCTGGAGCTCGTCGCGGCTGAGCTTCTCGAGCGTGCCGCGGGTGACGGCGACGACGGCGTCGCTTGGGGTGAGTCCCGCGGCGAACGCGTTGAGGGAGGGCTCGTCGTCGAGCACATAGACGGCGGGGACCGGGGTGCCGGAGGCGAGGGCCATCTCCTCGACGACGTTGAGCAGGCGCCGCTCGCGCAGGTCGGTGGTGTGCGGGTCGACGCGGCGGCCGCCGACGCCCTCCGCGACCGCGGCGCCGCCGCGGCTGAACTCGGACCACTTGTAGAGAGAGGCTCCGCCGACGATGACGAGGGTGCCGGAGGCGACGGCCAGCAGCACCTGCGGATCGAAAAGGGCAGGGCCGAGGATGCCGGCGCTGGGCCGCTGGGTGTTGACCACGACCATCGCCGCCGCGTAGGCGAGGGCGATCGTGCCCGCCACGGCCAAGGCAAAGAGCGCGATCAGGCGCGTGGTGCGCCGGCGGGCGTGGTCCTGGGCTGTGAAAAAGTCCATGGCGGGCGTCGGGGGTGCGCGCGCCGTCGCTCCCGGGCTCAGCTGAAGCTCACCTTGGGGGCGTTGCGCTCGGCGGCGTCCTCGATCTTGAAGAGCTCGGCGGGCAGGAAGCCGAACAGGCCGGCGAGGAGGACATTGGGGAAGGTCTCGCGCGTCGTGTTGTAAGTCATCACGGCGTCGTTGAAGGCCTGGCGGGCGAAGGAGATCTTGTTCTCGGTGGAGGTGAGCTCCTCGGTGAGCTGCATCATGTTCTGGTTGGCCTTGAGGTCGGGGTACTGCTCGGAGACGACCATGAGGCGGCTGAGGGCGCCGGCGAGTCCTGTCTCGGCGCCAAGGAGGTTCTTGACCGCGGCGCCGTCGGCGGGGTTGGCGGCGGCGGCCTGGGAGGCGGCGAGCGCGATGTTGCGGGCCTTGATGACATCCTCGAGGGTCGAGTGCTCGTGCTTGAGGTAGCCCTTGGCGGTCTCGACGAGGTTGGGGATGAGGTCGTACCGGCGCTTGAGCTGCACGTCGATCTGGGCGAAGGCGTTCTTGAAGCGGTTGCGCAGGAGGACGAGGCGGTTGTAGATGCCGGCCGCGAAGAGGGCGGCGATGACGACGAGCGCGAGGAGGAACAGGAGGGAGGCGAGGACGATGCTCATGGGGGATGGGTTTCGGCCGGGAAATTGGCGGAAGGCGGCGGCCGACGCGAGCAGGAACAGGTTACACGGAGGCCCGCCGTTTGTAGGAATGCGGGCGGGCTTGCCACGCCGGGCCGGGGGCCGCAACCTGCCGCCACGCATGCACTGCGAGACCAAGCAACACCGATGGGCAGCGCTGGCGGCGGCGATCCTCGCGGCTGCGGGGCTGCGGGGCGCGGCGGTGCCCGCGGAGGAGGCACCGGCGTCCGACCAGGGCGTCGTGGCGCCGCTGGTGCCCGGGGCGGTGGCGGCTCAGGGGCCTGGCGGGTGGATCGCGCGCGAGGCGGCCGCGCAGCGCGCGCTGCAGCTTGGATTTGCGCCGACGGCCGAGGCGCTTCTGCAGGAGCTTCTCGATTCGTCCGAAACGCCCGCGGGGGCGAGGAACCGGCTGGTGCTCGCGCTGGCCGGCGCCTACCTCGACGAGGGGCGGATGGCGGACGCCGAGCAGGCGCTCGGGCGGTATGCCGGACTCAAGGGGGCGTCGTGGCATCTCCGCGCGGGGCTGATCGCGGCGCATCGCCGCCAGGCCGACGCCGCGCGCGCGCAGGCGTCGCAGGTGAAGCCCGAGGAGCTGCCGGCGGCGGAGCGCGGCTGGGCGCATTTTCTCAACGGGATGATCGCGGACCTCGCGGGCGACTTCGCGCGCCGGAACCAGGCGTTCGAGGAGGCGGTGAAGAGCGCGGTCTCGGAGATGCAGCGGACCCGCTTCCAGCTCGAGCAGATGCGGGTGACGCTGCTTGAGAGCCCGACGACCGAGCAGGAGGCCGGCCGGCTGAAGCAGAACATGGAGCGCCTGCAGGGCGAGAAACCGGGCCATGCCTACGCCCGCTACTACGCGATCGCGCTCAACGCCCTGAACCGGCGCTCGGAGGCGATCGCGCTGCTGCAGCGGCAGCTCCAGTACCTGCCGCAGGAGGAGAAGCAGGAGCAGGACGACATGCGCCTGCTCCTGGGGCTGATCGCGGGCGGCGACAACGGGCTCGGGCGCAATGCGCTCTTCGGCCTGCTCGACCGCGCGGTGAGCCGCGAGCCGCAGCGCCTCGCGCTGCTGCTGCTCGCGCAGGCGAGCGAGAACGGCGCGGCCCGCGCCGAGTTCCGCGCGAAGCTGGACCAGCTGATCGCGGCGCCGGCGGCCCATCCGATCCTCGAGGATCTCCTGGTGAATCGCGCGCAGCTCGCCCTGCGTGAGCAGAGCTACGGCCGCGCGGAGGAGGACGCGAAGACGCTGCTCGAGCGCTTCCCCGGCTCGCAGCTCAAGGTGCAGGCGCTCGGCGTGCTGACGGGCGTGGCGTGGGAGGGCAGGCGCTACCGCACGGCGGCCGACTACGCCGTCAAGCTCCGGGCCGAGCTCCCGGCGGGCGACGCGCGCGCGCAGGTCGGCGTGCTCGTGGCAGACGCGGATTTCAGGGCGGGGGACTACAAGAATGCGGCCGACGCCTACGCCTCGGCGCAGCGCGAACTGCCGGCCGGCATCGAGCCGGGAGTGCTCCTTTTCCAGCAGGTGCTCGCCGAGATCCGGTCCTCGCGCCTCGACGCGTCGCGGCTCGACGCGGCGCAGGCGCTGCTCGACAGCGCCGCCGCCGGGAGCGCCATCGATCCCGAGCGCCGCTGGGAGGCCGAATGGAACTTGGCGCGCGCGCTGCAGGTGCAGAACCAGGTGCGGCCGGCGCTGCTGCGCGTGACGCGTCTGGTCCAGGAGCCGGGGGCGGCGGCGCGGCGGCAGGACCTGTACGTGCGGATGGCCTGGCTGCAGGCCCGCCTCTCCCTGGAGGCCGGCGCCCCGGCCGACGCGATCCGGCTCGCCGACGCCCTGCTTGCGCGGCTCGGCGCCGCCGAGGCGCAGTCGCTCCCCGCGGCCCTGCGCACGGACGTGGCGAGCACGAGCGTGCTGCTGAAGGCGCAGGCGCTCCTCGAATCGGGCAAGACGCGGCCGGCTGCGGCCGGCGAGGGCCTCGACCTGCTGAAGCGCCTGCGCGCCGACTACCCGAAGACCGACGCGGCGGTGTACTCGTTCATCACGGAGGCCGACTACTATGCGGCGCGCTACGAAGTGAACGAGGCGCAGTCGCTCTTCACGAAGCTGGCCGACACCTATCCCGACAACAAGGTCTACGCGCCGTTCGCGCTCTACGAGGCGGCGCTCAACGCCGAGCGCCGGGGGCAGGACAACTTCTACGAGGATGCGAACGCCCTGATCGAGCGGCTCATCACGACGTATCCGGAAAGCGAACTCGTTTTCTACGCCCGGCTCAAGCAGGGGGATCTGCTCCGGAAGCTCAACCGGTTCTCGCTCGCCCAGGGATCGTATCAGTGGCTGGAGATCCACTTCCCGCAGCACCGCGACATCCTGCTGGCCCAGCTCGCGCTGGCCGACTGCCATTATGCGCTGGCCTCCAGCGATCCCTCGCATTGGGAGAGCGCGGCGGCCATCTACGAGCGCCTGCAGGATCTGCCCGCGGCCCCGGTGGACCTGCGCATCGAGGCGGGATTCAAGCACGGCAACGCGCAGGCCAAGCGCAGCCACGCCGACCGCGCCCAGGCGGCGTGGATGCTGGCGATCGACACGTTCCTTCTCGACCCGGCGCGCGCGCCGCAGCTCGGCGCGCAGGGGCGGTACTGGATGTCCCGGACGCTGCTCGAGCTGGGCGATCTCTACGAAAAGCAGGGCAAGCTTGAGCCCGCGCGGCGCGCCTACGGTCTGCTGATCAGCCAGCGGCTGCCGGGGGAGGGCCTCGCGCGCCAGCGCCTGGCCCGGTTCAGCGCCGGAGCGCCGGAGGGGGAGGCCAGGCGATGACGCAGCGAACCCGCGCAGGGGCCGGGCGGCGCGCTTTGGCATTTACCGCGGCGGAATGCCGGGGACATAGTGTTTTCTCATCATGAGGGGCGTGGACTTCAGTCTATTCACCAAGGGCGGGCCGATGATGTGGGTCCTGCTCGCCATGGGCATCGCCGGGACGCTGCTTTTCATCGAGCGCCTGCTCTACCTGCACCGGGGCCAGATCCGGTCGACCTCCTTCGTGGGCGGCATCCGCAACATCCTCGCCAAGCGCCGGCTGATGGAAGCGCTCACCGTGTGCGAGGAGACGCCGGGGCCTGTCGCGGCGGTGGTGAAGGCGGCGCTGCTGCACGCCGACGCCGACGAGCAGACGATGCGGCTGGCAGTGCAGGAGGCGGCGCTTGTCGAGATTCCCGTCCTCGAGCGGCGGCTGGGCTCGATTGCCGCGATCAGCCAAGTGGCCCCGCTCGTGGGCCTGCTGGGCACGCTGCTGGGGCTCATCACGACGTTCCACGCGTTCAGCCAGGGCGGCAACTATGCGACTTCGCAGGCGCTGTCCACCGGGATGTGGCAGGCGCTCCTGAGCACGGCCGGAAGCCTCATCGTCGCGATTCCCGGGCATCTGTCCTATCATTTCCTGAGCGGGCGCGTGCGTGCGATCGTGCGCGACGTCGAGTGGTCGGGCAACGAGATCATGCGCTACCTGCTCGGCCCGTACCGCGATTCGCCGGCGAACGGTGCCGCCGAGGAGCCTCCGCCGCAGGCCAAACCATGATCACGCGCCCTCTCGACCTCTCCTCGAAGCTGAGGCCGCCGCCGCGCAGCCTCGACGCGCTGTTTTTCGTGAACGGGCTGCTGATCGCGGGCTTCTTCATGCTGTTCGGATCGCGCTTCGTGCTCGCGCCCGGGCTCGGGATCGGCTTCCGCCTGCCCGAGGCATCCCAGGCGGTCGAAGGGGCGGCGCGCACGATGGTGGTGATCAGCATCCCTCGTCCTGACATGGTGCTCGTCCCCGACGGCAACCTGAATTACTCCCAACTTATGGGCTGGCTCCAGCAACGCTCCAAGGAGGAGAAGGGCTTCTCCCTTCTGGTGCGCGCGGACCGCCGCGTGCCGCTTGAGGATATCAGCAGGATCGCCGAGATGGCGAGCCAAGCGGGATTCACCGGCGGAGTGCAGATGGCGATGGAGCCGTTGCGCGAGGGGGAGGCGGGCGTCCGCTGAGGGGGACGCGACGGAGGCACCATGGTGGCGCGGAAGACACGGAAGCGGGCGGGTTGGTGGGTGGCGGGCCTGACGCTGGTGTGCGCCGCCGGCGGCTTCCTGATGCTTTTCCGGCCGATGGACTCGGCCGGACGCAAGCCGGCCCCCGGCCCCAGGCAGGGTCTTGGGCTGGTGGTGGTGGGCGAGGGGACGAGTTCGAGGCTGCAGCTTTACGATCCGACGCCGCTCTTCCTGCCGACCGAATGGAACGCCAGCCAGCAGCCGCTGCCGGCTGGCGTGCGTCCCCAGCCCGGCAAGGAGGTCTTCGGGACTTTCGAGCCGAAATTCCAGTTTGGGGAGGGAGGTCTGCGCCTCCCGCTCCCGCCGAACGGCGAGATGCCGGCCTCTCCGGTGGCATTGCTGCGAGAGCCCTCGCCCGATCCGTTTCTGGGCTTTGACCGCGAGGATCTGCGCCTGCCGCCGCTTGCGGCGCGGCTGGGGTGTCTTGAGGTGCGCGAAATGGGCACGGGGAGGATCGTGCTTGCGGAGGATTTGCCCGACGAACCGGCTTCGCCGGCGAAGCACACGGACTGGCAGCCGGCTGAGTTTCTCATCGTGGTGACGGCCACCGGGATGCTCGGGCGGCCGGTTGAGATGGGCAGCTCGAATGTCGAGGAAGTCGACGTTTTCTTCAGAAACTATTTTGCGAAAACATTCCACCTGGGGGAAAAGCTTCCTCCCGGTCGATATCGGGTGATTGTAGGCCCTTGAAGTTGCCGGGAGTCGAGCCGTTCGGAGCTTGGAATGATCGACTTTTGTTAATCGTTATTTGATAGTTGTTAATGGAATATTGGAAGGATGGATGGCGCGGTGGCTGCGGCCCGGCTCGACAATATTGGTGACGCGTGTGGATTTGCCGCCCGGTCCGCGGCGCGGGTTTCAGAAGCAATCGTTGGGGGCGCAGGAATTTGCGCCGTTTTGGGCGGAAGGATGATAGAAACCGTAAAGATTACAGTTGACGGCCGAAAATCGAACCTCCACGTTCAACCCTTCCTTTCCCTTTCTGGCCTAGGCTTGGTCTGCCCAGATAGCTCAGTTGGCAGAGCACGTCCTTGGTAAGGACGGGGTCGCCGGTTCAAGTCCGGTTCTGGGCTCCAGGTCAAACGTCGGCGCCTTTTCCGACGGCAGGCCAGAGGTCATCATCAGCTAATTCAAAGTCTCCACCACATGGCTAAAGCAACATTCGAACGCACAAAACCGCACGTGAACGTCGGCACCATCGGCCACGTTGACCACGGCAAAACGACGTTGACGGCTGCGATTCTGGCGGTCCAGTCGAAGAAGGGTCTGGCAGAGATCAAGGCCTACGCCGACATCGCCAAGGGCGGCACCGTCCGCGATGCCACCAAGACGGTCACGATCGCGGTGGCCCACGTGGAGTACCAGACGGAAAAGCGCCACTATGCGCACGTCGACTGCCCGGGACACGCCGACTTCGTCAAGAACATGATCACGGGTGCGGCGCAGATGGATGGCGCCATCCTCGTCGTGAGCGCGGCTGACGGCCCGATGCCCCAGACCCGCGAGCACATCCTCCTGGCCCGCCAGGTCGGCGTGCCGAAGCTGGTTGTCTTCCTGAACAAGGTCGACCTGCTCGACGACAAGGACCTCCTCGACCTCGTCGAGATGGAGATCCGCGAGCTGATGACCAAGTACCAGTTTGACGGCGACAAGGCCGTCATCGTCCGCGGCTCCGCCACGGCGGCGCTCGCCGGCAAGCCCGAGGGCGTTGCCGCGATCGACGCGCTGATGAACGCGATCGATGCCGAGATCCCGCAGCCCACCCGCGAGATCGACAAGCCTTTCCTGATGTCCGTCGAGGACGTCTTCTCGATCACGGGCCGCGGCACGGTCGCCACGGGTCGTATCGAGCGCGGCCAGTGCAAGGTCGGCGAGACCGTCGAGATCGTCGGCATCCGCGACACCAGCACGACCGTCATCACGGGCGTCGAGATGTTCCGCAAGATGCTCGACAGCGGCCAGGCCGGCGACAACGTCGGCGTGCTCCTGCGCGGCGTTGAGAAGGACGGCATTGAGCGCGGCCAGGTCATCGCGGCTCCGAAGTCGATCACCCCGCACCGCAAGGCCAAGGCGGAGATTTATGTCCTCAGCAAGGAGGAAGGCGGCCGGCACACCCCGTTCTTCAACGGGTATCGCCCGCAGTTCTACTTCCGCACGACGGACGTCACCGGGATCATCAAGCTGCCGCAGGGTGTCGAGATGATCATGCCGGGCGACAACATCAACCTCGAGCTCGAACTGATCTGTCCGATCGCGATGGAGAAGACCCAGAAGTTCGCCATTCGCGAAGGCGGCCGCACCATCGGTGCCGGCCGCATCACGGAAATCATCGAATAAACTCTTACCGGCGCTTTCCGGCGTGCGCCGAGGCCCCTCTTGCGGGGCCTCGGCGATGTCGTCTCGGAGAGAGGCAACCTGATCACGGAGGGCAGTAGCTCAATTGGTAGAGCAACGGTCTCCAAAACCGTCGGTTAGGGGTTCGAGTCCCTTCTGCCCTGCCATTCAACGACATCCATGAAAAATCCGTTTCGTTCCACCCGCATCTTCGTCGGCGAGATGATTGAGGAGCTGCAGAAGGCCTCGTGGCCCACGCGGCAGGAGCTCTGGGATTCGACGGTGGTCGTCATCGTCGCGTCGTTGCTGCTCGGCCTGTTCACGAGCATCGCCGATTTCTCGCTCTACCAGTTTGTCGACCTTTTCACAAAGCTGGTCAGCTAACGCCGCACCACACCCCCCATGTCAGCCAAGACATCAGCACCTCCAGGAGCGCAGTGGTTTGCGCTCCACACGCTTTCGGGGCAGGAATCGAAGGTCAAGGCCTACATTGAGAAGTTCAAGGCCGCCGAGGAGCTCGACGATTTCATCATCGAGGTGCTTCTTCCGACGGAGACCGTCTCCGAGGTAAAGGGGGGCAAGAAGTCGAGCAAGGTTCGCAAGCTCTACCCCGGGTATGTGTTCATCCACATGAAGCTCTACGACGAGGAGGGGCGCGTGATGAACAAGCCCTGGTACTTCGTCAAGGAGGCCGCCGGGGTCATCGGGTTCGTCGGCGGCGACCATCCCGCCGCGCTGCAGCAGACGGAGATCGACGAGATCAAGTACCGCGTCGAGGCCGCGACCGGCAAGGAGGTTCCGAAGGTGCAGTACGAGATCGGCGAGGAGGTGAAGATCACCGACGGGCCGTTCATGAACCTCAACGGGCGCATCGACGAGATCGATCCCACCCGGGGCAAGCTCAAGATCTCCGTTTCCATTTTCGGCCGGTTCACCCCGGTCGAGCTCGAATACTGGCAGGTCCAGCGCCTCACTGACTGACCCGCCTCACCAAACAACCTTTTCGCTAGACCATCATGGCCAAGAAAATCACAGGCAGCATCAAGCTTCAGCTTCCGGCCGGCGCCGCCAATCCCGCTCCCCCCGTCGGTCCCGCGCTCGGCGCCCAGGGCGTCAATATCATGGCGTTCTGCAAGGAATTCAACGCCAAGACCAAGGACCAGGCTGGGATGATCCTTCCGACGATCATCACCGTCTACGCCGACAAGAGCTTCAGCTTCGTGCTCAAGTCTCCCCCTGCGGCGGTGCTCCTCAAGAAGGCGGCCAACATCGCCAGCGGCTCGGCCAAGCCCAACCAGGAGAAGGTGGGCAAGGTCACCCGCAAGCAGCTCCTCGAGATCTACAAGCTCAAGGCCAAGGATCTCAACGCCAAGAACGAGGAGGCGGGCATTCGCATCATCGCCGGCACGGCCCGCAACATGGGCCTCGAAGTCGTCGACTGATCGCGGCGCAGCCACTTTTCGGGGGAGGACGGTCTCGCGGCCTCCGCCCCCGCAAGAACACCACCACCATCCACCGCGGGAGTCCCGCCCGGGACGTTTGAACCGCTAGGAGTCATCAATGGAAAAGAAGAGCAAACGCTATCGCAGCGCCCTGAAGGTCGCTGACCTCACCAAGGAGTACACCCTGAAGGAGGCTGTCGAGATCCTCTCGCGCTTCCCGAAGGCCAAGTTCGACGAGACCGTCGATCTCGGTTTCCGTCTCGGCGTCGATCCCGCCCAGGGCGAGCAGATGGTCCGCGGCACCACGCCCCTGCCCAACGGCACCGGCAAGAAGGTCCGCGTGCTGGTGTTCACCGACAATCCCAAGGTCGCGCTCGACGCGGGCGCCGACCACGCCGGCCTGCAGGATCTGATGCAGAAGATCCAGGGCGGCTGGATGGACTTTGACGTCGCCATCGCCACGACCGAAGCGATGAAGACGGTGCGCACGATCGCGCGCGTGCTCGGTCCGAAAGGCCTCATGCCCAACCCGAAGTCGGGCACGGTCACGGACGACATCGCCGCCGGCATCAAGGCCGTCAAGGCCGGCCGCGTGGAGTTCAAGATGGACAAGGCCGCCAACGTCGGCGTGGGCATCGGCAAGCGCTCGTTCACGGTCGACCAGATCGTCGAGAACGCCGCCGCGGTCCTCGAGGCCGTCGGCAAGGCCAAGCCCGCCGTCTTCAAGGGGCGCTACATTCTCACCGTCGCGCTCTCCTCGACCATGAGCCCGGCGATCCGCCTCGCGGGCAGCGAGTACAGCAAATACTGAACCGGGGAACACCGACCATGAGAGCCGAGAAGAAATATCTTATCGAGGAGACCTCCGGGCACCTCAAGAAATCCGACTACGTCATCCTCGCCAATTACGACAAGATGACGGTCGCCGACGTCGCCGAGCTCCGCGCGCGCCTCGCCGCGCACCAAGCCGAGTTCCACGTCGTCAAGAACAGCTCCCTGCGCGTCGCCGCGGCGGCCCTCGAGCTGCCCAATATCGATGCGGCCCTCGCCGGCCCGACCGCGATCGTCGTCGGCGGGAAGAACTCCTCCGGCGTCGCCAAGGTCCTCCGCGACTTCATCAAGGAGAAGCAGAAGATCGCGGTGAAGGCCGGCGTGCTCAGCCGCAAGCTGATCGGTGCCAAGGACGTCGAGAAGCTGGCCGACATGCCGTCGCTCGACTCGCTGCGCGCCCAGCTGCTCGGGCTCCTCAACCAGCCCGGCACGATGTTCGTGCGCGTCATCAACGCCGTCCCGCAGGGCGTCGTCAACGTCCTTCAGGCCAAGGTCCGCGCCGCGGGCCAGAACTGAGCAACACCTCCGCCAACTCAACAACCCTTTCCAGATCTGGCGGCTCCGGCCGTCTTCCGGGAAATACAAACTCAATCGCCGCAGGCTAGGGGATACGTCCCTTAAACGGCCTTCAGGTTCGAAGACGCTAGTCCGCGGCAGGAGATCACCATGAGCAACATCACGAAGGATCAAGTCATCGAGTGGCTTTCCAGCCAGTCGGTTCTCGAAATCGCCGCGCTCGTCAAAGACCTCGAGGCCAAGTGGGGCGTTTCCGCCGCCGCTCCGGTTGCCGTGGCCGCTGCTGCGCCCGCCGCCGGCGCCGCCGCCGCGCCCGCCGCCGAGGAGAAGACCGAGTTCAACATCGTCCTGACCGATGCCGGCGCCAACAAGATCGCCGTCATCAAGGAAGTCCGCGCCATCACCGGCCTGGGCCTCAAGGAAGCCAAGGATCTTGTCGAGAGCGCCCCCAAGCCGATCAAGGAAGGCGCTGCCAAGCAGGAGGCCGAGGAGATCAAGAAGAAGCTCGAGGCCGCCGGCGCCAAGGTCGAGCTCAAGTGATCCGCGATTGGCGACCAAATCGATAATTCCAGTCCTTTCCGGAGGCAGGCCTTGGGAGACCAGGGCCTGCGCTCCGTCTTTTTCATTTTCCGCGCATCCCGTTTCCGCGGCGGCCGCCGTCCGGCCCGCCGCACCTGTCTTTAGTCCGAAGTCCGCTGTCCTCTAACCGGGAAACTCCATGGCTGACCGCAATCACACCGAACGCATCAACTTCGGTAAGCTCAAAGAAGTCATTCCTCCGCCGAATCTCATCGAGATCCAGATCAACTCGTATCTCGATTTCCTTCAGAAGGGCGTTCCCGAGAAGCAGAGGAAGCCCTTCGGCCTGGAGGCCGTCTTCCGCGAGGTGTTCCCCATCGAATCCTACGACGGGCGCCTCGTCCTCGAGTACGTGTCGTACACCATCGGCGACCCGAAGCATTCCGAGATCGAGTGCATTCGGGAGGGCATCACCTACGCCGTGCCGCTCTACGTGAAGCTGCGGCTCCGCGAGGAGGACTCCATCAAGGACGAGGAGATCTACATGGGCGACATCCCGATGGTGACCGAGCGCGGCTCGTTCATCATCAACGGCGCCGAGCGCGTCGTCGTCTCCCAGCTCCACCGCTCCCCCGGCATCTGTTTCGAGAAGGATTTCCACGCCAGCGGCAAGGAGCTCTTCGCCTTCCGCATCATCCCCGACCGCGGCACTTGGCTCGAGGTGCAGTTCGACAACAACGACCTGCTCTACGTCTACCTCGACCGCCGCCGCCGCCGCCGCAAGTTCCTCATCACGACCCTGCTCCGCGCCATCGGCTTTTCGAGCGATCTCGACATCCTCAACCTCTTCTACGAGATCAAGGATCTCAAGGTCGCCAAGGCGCTCGACATGGAGAACGTCAGCACGCTCGTGCTGGTCGAGGACGCCATCGACGCCCAGAAGGGCGTGGTCCTCGCCCGCGCGTTCGAGCCGCTGACCAAGCAGATCGTCCGCACTTTCGAGAAGCATGAGATCGGAGCCATTCGCGTGATCGACACCGCCGTCGACGACGGCGCCACCATCCGCGCGCTCAAGAAGGATCCGACCCGCAACGAGGAGGAGGCCCTCAAGGAGATCTACAAGCGCCTCCGCCCCGGCGAGCCGCCCACGACCGCCAACGCCAAGGCCCTGCTCAAGCGCCTTTTCTTCGATCCCAAGCGCTACGACCTCAGCCGCGTCGGCCGCTACAAGATCAACCAGAAGCTCGGCCTCAAGGGCGAACTCGAGAACCGCATCCTTTCCTCCGAGGACATCATCGTCGCCACCAAGTACCTCGTCCGCCTCAAGCGCGGCGACGGCGTTGTCGACGACATCGACCACCTCGGCAGCCGCCGCGTCCGCACGGTGGGCGAACTGCTCGCCAATCAGTGCCGCGTCGGGCTCTCCCGCACCGAGCGCCTCGTGCGCGAGCGCATGACCCTCTACGATCAGAGCGTCGACTCGATCACGCCCCAGAAGCTGATCAACCCGAAGGCGCTCACGACCGTCATCCGCGACTTTTTCGCGCGCAGCCAGCTGTCGCAGTTCATGGACCAGATCAACCCGCTCGCCGAGGTCACGCACAAGCGCCGCCTCTCGGCGCTCGGGCCGGGCGGCCTCAACCGCGAGCGTGCGGGCTTCGAGGTCCGCGACGTCCATCCGTCCCACTACGGCCGCATCTGCCCGATCGAGACCCCCGAAGGTCCGAACATCGGCCTGATCAACTCGCTGACCGTGTTCTCGCGCGTCAATGAGTTCGGCTTCATCGAGACGCCCTACCGCCTCTGCAAGGACGGCCGCGCCACCGACAAGATCGAGTACCTCACCGCCGACCAGGAGGAGGGCAAGGTCATCGCCCAGGCCAACTCCGAGACCGACGAGAAGGGCAACTTCATCGGCAAGGTCACCGTGCGCCGCGACGGCGAGTTCCTTGAAGTCGAGGCCAAGCAGGTCGAGTTCATGGACGTCTCGCCCAAGCAGATCATCTCGGTCGCCGCCGGCATGATCCCCTTCCTGGAGCACGACGACGCCAACCGCGCCCTGATGGGCTCCAACATGCAGCGGCAGGGCGTGCCCCTGCTGCAGAACGAGACCCCGCTCGTGGGCACCGGCCTCGAGGAGCGCGTTGCGCGCGACTCCAAGATCGTCGTCGTCGCCACCGAGCCCGGCATCGTCGCCTCCGTCGACGCCAAGCGCGTCGTCATCACCAAGGACGGCGAGCTCCCCCGCAACTTCGACCGCAACCCCCACAGCGATCCCAAGAACGGCGTGGCCGTGTATGAGCTGCGCAAGTTCATGCGCTCGAACGCCGGCACCTGCTTCAACCAGAAGCCGATCGTCGTCAAGGGCCAGAAGATCAAGGCCGGCGACTGCATCGCCGACGGACCCTCGACCGACCGCGGCGAGATGGCGCTTGGCCGCAACGTGCTCGTCGCCTTCATGCCTTGGAACGGGTACAACTTCGAGGACGCCATCCTCATCTCCGAGAAGGCGCTCAAGAACGACACCTTCACCTCGATCCACATCCAGGAGTTCGAGGTCACCGCCCGAGACACCAAGCTCGGGCCCGAGGAGATCACGCGCGACATCCCGAATGTTGGCGAGGAGGCCCTGAAGAACCTCGACCACAACGGCGTCATCCGCGTCGGCGCCGAGGTGAAGCCCGGCGACATCCTCGTCGGCAAGATCACCCCGAAGTCCGAGACCGAGCTCGCGCCCGAGGAGAAGCTCCTGCGCGCGATCTTCGGCGAGAAGGCCGCCGACGTTAAGGACACCTCCCTGATCGTCCCGTCGGGCTCCGCCGGCATCGTGATGGAGGTCAAGGTCTCCAGCAGCCGCATCGACGAGCAGTCCAAGCTCTCGCCGTCCGACCGCCGCCGCCAGGTCAAGCAGATCCAGGAGGAGTACAAGACGCAGATGGACAAGCTGCGCGAGGGCCTCACCGAGGCGCTCTCCAACATCCTCCTCGGCGAGAAGATTCCGCTCGACGTGATCAACGGCGAGACCGGCGAGATCATCATCCCGGCCAACCGCAAGATCACCAAGACGCTCCTGCGCAAGCTCGCCGCCGTCTCCAAGCACGTCGAGATCGATCCCTCGCCGGTGAAGATCAAGATCATGGAGATCATCGGCTCCTACCAGGGCAAGTTCGACGAGCTCGAGGGCGACCGCGAGCGCAAGATCGCGTCGATCGAGTCCGGCGAGGACTCAGGCGCGGGCGTCATCAAGCAGGTCAAGGTCTACGTCGCCACCAAGCACAAGCTTGAGGTCGGCGACAAGATGGCGGGCCGCCACGGCAACAAGGGCGTGGTCGCCAAGATCGTGCCCGAGGAGGACATGCCCTTCCTGCCCGACGGCACCCCGATCGAAATCTGCCTCAACCCGCTCGGCGTGCCCTCGCGCATGAACGTCGGCCAGGTGCTCGAGACCCATCTCGGCTGGGCCTGCCGCAAGCTCGGCCTCAAGGTCGCGACCCCCGTGTTCGACGGCATCAGCGAGAAGAAGGTGCGCGATTATCTCAAGCAGGCCGGCCTGCCCACCACGGGCAAGAGTGTTCTCTACGACGGCCGCACCGGCGAGCGCGTCGACCAGGAGGCGGTCGTCGGCTACATCTACATGATGAAGCTGAACCACCTCGTGTCGCACAAGATCCACGCGCGCGCGGTCGGTCCCTACTCGCTCGTCACGCAACAGCCCTTGGGCGGCAAGGCCCAGTACGGCGGCCAGCGCTTCGGCGAAATGGAGGTCTGGGCCCTCGAAGCCTACGGAGCCGCCCACACCCTGCAGGAGCTCCTCACGGTCAAGTCCGACGACGTCAACGGCCGCACCAAGATCTACGAGTCGCTCGTCAAGGGCGACAACACGCTGTCGGCCGGCACGCCCGAGTCGTTCAACGTGCTGATCAAGGAAATCCAGTCGCTCGGCCTCGACATCCGGCTGCAGAAGCGCGACGCGCTCAGCGCCAACCTCGCCGCCGGTTCCTGACGCGCCCCCGCCGACATCCTTAACGACAATCTGGGAGATCATACATGAGCACCGAACAAGCAGCTGCCGCCCGCGAAGAGGCCCGCTCAGTCCTGGGCATCGACGAGAACCCGTTCGACTGCGTGTCCATCACGGTCGCCGCGCCCGACAGCATCCGCTCCTGGTCCCGTGGAGAGGTCAAGAATCCCGAGACCATCAACTACCGCACATTCAAGCCCGAGCAGGGAGGCCTCTTCTGCCAGAAGATCTTCGGCCCCGTGCGCGACTACGAGTGCGCCTGCGGAAAGTACAAGCGGATCAAGTACAAGGACGTCATCTGCGACCGCTGCGGCGTCGAGGTCACCATCGCCCGCGTCCGCCGCGAGCGCATGGGGCACATCGAGCTCGCCGTGCCCGTCGCCCACATCTGGTTCCTCAAGAGCATGCCGAGCCGCCTCGGCCTGCTCCTCGACATGACCGCCCGCTCACTCGAGCGCGTGATCTACTACGAGAACTACATGGTGGTCGACGCCGGCAAGACTCCGCTCGAGCAGAAGCAGCTCCTCACCGACAACGAGTACCGCCAGGCCATCGAGGAATACGGCGATGACGCCTTCACCGCCAAGATGGGCGCCGAGGCCGTCCGCGACGTGCTCAAGGGCATGGATCTCGGGGCCACGGTTGCCGAGTTGCAGGAGCAGATGCGCGCCACCCGCTCGAAGCAGATCAAGAAAAAGCTCTCCAAGCGCCTGAAAGTCATCCAGGGCTTCATCCATTCGAAGGCCCGTCCGGAGTGGATGGTGCTCGAGGTGCTCCCCGTCATCCCGCCGGACCTGCGCCCGCTCGTCCCGCTCGAGGGCGGCCGGTTCGCCACCTCCGACCTCAACGACCTCTACCGGCGCGTCATCAACCGCAACAACCGGTTGAAGAACCTCCTCCAGCTCAAGACGCCCGACGTCATCATCCACAACGAGAAGCGCATGCTCCAGGAGGCCGTCGACGCCCTGTTCGACAATGGGCGCCACGGCCGCCCGGTCACTGGCGCCGGCAACCGCCCCCTGAAGTCCCTGAGCGACATGCTCAAGGGCAAGCAGGGCCGGTTCCGCCAGAATCTGCTCGGCAAGCGCGTCGACTACTCGGGCCGCTCCGTCATCGTCATCGGTCCCGAGCTCAAGCTCAACCAGTGCGGCCTTCCGAAGAAGATGGCGCTCGTTCTCTTCGAGCCCTTCATCATCCGCCGCCTCAAGGAGCTCGGCTTCGTGCACACCGTGCGCGGCGCCCGCAAGATGATCGAGAAGAAGTCCCCCGAGGTGTGGGACATCCTCGAGGAGGTCACCAAGGGGCACCCGGTGCTGCTCAACCGCGCGCCGACCCTGCACCGCCTCTCGATCCAGGCATTTGAGCCCATCCTCATCGAGGGCGAGGCCATCCGCATCCACCCGCTCGTCTGCACCGCCTACAACGCCGATTTCGACGGCGACCAGATGGCCGTGCACGTGCCGCTCTCCCTCGAGGCCATCATGGAGTGCAAGCTCCTGATGATGTCCACCAACAACATCTTCTCGCCCTCGAGCGGAAAGCCGATCCTCACGCCGTCGCAGGACATCGTCCTCGGCTCGTACTACCTCACGATCGAGCCGCGCAAGAAGCCCGCGAAGGACCAGCACGTCCCGCTCCTCAGCGGCCTGCAGGAGGTCCTCTACGCCGAGGCCGACGGCGCGCTGCGCAAGCACGACTGGGTCGAGGTGCCGAACCCGGACTACGGACGCACCACCGTCTACGGCAACAAGGACCGCAAGGTCGTCCGCACGACCGTGGGCCGCGTCATCTTCAACCAAGTCTGGCCGCCCAGCCTCGGCTTCGTCAACTTCCCCGTCGCCAAGGCCAAGCTCGGCGACCTCATCCTCAACACCTACAAGAGCGCCGGCGATGTCGCCACCGTCGAGACCCTTGACCGCCTGAAGGAGCTCGGCTTCCAGACCGCCTTCAAGGCCGGCATCTCGATCGGCATCGACGACATGATCATCCCCGAGTCGAAGAAGGAGATCGTCGGCGAGACCCGCAAGAAGATCGCCGAGGTCGAGAGCCAGTTCAACAAGGGCATCATCACCGAGGGCGAGCGCAAGAACAAGGTCATCGACCTCTGGACCGCCGCCACCGACCGCATCGCCAAGGAGGTCTTCGCCAAGCTCGACTACAACGAGGGCAGGACCGAGGTGAACCCCGTGTACATCATGATGGACTCGGGCGCCCGCGGCAACCGCCAGCAGGTCCGCCAGCTGTGCGGCACCCGCGGCCTCATGGCCAAGCCCTCCGGCGAGATCATCGAGCGCCCGATTCTCTCCTCGTTCCGCGAGGGCCTCACGGTGCTTGAGTACTTCATCTCCACCCACGGCGCCCGCAAGGGCCTCGCCGACACCGCCTTGAAGACGGCCGACGCGGGCTACCTGACCCGCAAGCTCTGCGACGTCGCCATGGACGTGATCATCGCCGAGGACGACTGCGGCACGCGCGACGGCGTCTGGAAGAAGGCCATCTACGAGGGCGACGACGAGATCGTCGGCCTGCGCGAGCGCATCATCGGCCGCTTCGTCAGCGACGACGTCGTCGATCCGCTCAATCCCGCCCAGACCCTCATCCGCTCCGGCGAACTCGTCACCGAGGACATCGCCCGCAGGATCGAGGACGCCGGCATCGAGCGCGTCAAGGTCATGTCGCCGCTCACGTCGACCAGCCAGTACGGCATCGACGCGAAGTCCTACGGCATCAATCTCGCCACCAACCGCGTGGCCAAGATCGGCGACTCGGTCGGCATCATCGCCGCCCAGTCGATCGGCGAGCCCGGCACCCAGCTCACGATGCGCACGTTCCACATCGGCGGCGTCGCCAGCGCCGGATTCAAGCAGCCCGAGATCCGCGTGCGCAGCGCCGGCATCGTCCGCTACCAGGGCCTCCGCATGGTGCAGACCGCCGACGGCGCGAACATCGTCCTCAACAAGACCGGCACCATCCAGATCATCGACGAGGAGGAGAAGGAGCTCGAGACGTACAACATCGTCATCGGCTCCGTCATCAACGTCGGCGATGGCGAGAAGATCGAGAAGGGCCAGATCCTCGCCCTGTGGGATCCCTACAACGTGCCGGTGCTCTCCGAGAAGGGCGGCGTGCTCGCGTTCAAGGACATGATCCCGGGTGTGACCATCAAGCGCGAGCTCGACGAGTCGACCGGCCGCATCGCGACCGTCGTCATCGAGCACAAGGAGGACCTCAATCCCCAGATCGAGATCCGCGACGAGTTGGGCAAGCCGGCCGCCGCCTACTCGATTCCCGTCGGCGCCCAGATGGTGGTCAGCGAGGGCGACACGATCTCCCCCGGAGCCCTGCTCGCCAAGACCCCGCGCCAGGCGTCGAAGACCAAAGACATCACCGGCGGCCTCCCGCGTGTCGCCGAGCTGTTCGAGGCCCGCCGTCCGAAGGACGCGGCCGAGATGGCCCGCATCGATGGCGTGCTCAACTTCGAGGGCTCGATCCGCGGCAAGCGCCGCCTGATCGTCAAGAACGAGGACACCGGCCAGGAGGAGGAGCACCTCATCCCGCACGGGAAGCACATCATCGTGCAACCCGGCGACGTCGTCCACAAGGGCCAGCACCTCACCGACGGCGCGGCCGATCCGCATGAGATCCTCGAGATCCTCGGGCCGGCGGCGCTGTACGACTTCCTCATCTCCCAGGTGCAGGAGGTCTACCGTCTGCAGGGTGTGACGATCAACGACAAGCACATCGAGATCATCATCCGGCAGATGCTCCGCAAGGTCCGCATCTCCGACCCGGGCGACAGCGAGTGGTTCTGGGGCGAGCAGATCGACCGCATGACCTTCCTGCGCGAGAACAAGCGCATCGAGGGCGCGGGCGGCAAGCCGGCCGAGGCCGAGCCGATCCTCCTCGGCATCACCAAGGCCTCGCTCGAGACCGAGAGCTTCATCTCGGCGGCTTCCTTCCAGGAGACCACCCGCGTGCTCACCGACGCCTCCACCCTCGGCAAGGTCGACTTGCTGAAGGGCTTCAAGGAAAACGTGATCATGGGCCACCTGATTCCGGCCGGCACCGGCCTGCCGAAGTACAAGGGTCTCAAGATCACGCTGCCCTTCGGGGCCGAGCTGCCTCCGATCGAGGAGCCCAAGGTGGCCACCGAGGCCAGCTGATCGCGGCGATCCAGCAGTCTTTCAGAGCCGCAGCCCTTCCGGGGGCTGCGGCTCTTTTCTTTTGGCAGCGGCAGGCATTCCGGCTTTGCTGCGCGCGGACGATGCTCGCCCCTGTCCGGAGACTTTTCGCCCGGGATCGGCTGCCCTGGGTGTACCTCGCTGTCGCCGCCGCCGCCCTGGTCATCCAGGTCCGGCCGGGCTGGCGCCCGGCGCTGCTCTACGACCGCGCGGCCGTCGGGGCGGGGGAGTGGTGGCGCATCTGGACGGGCCACCTCGTCCATTTCGGCTGGCCGCACTTCGTCGTCGACGCGGGCCTGTTCCTCATCCTCGGCCGCCTGCTTGAGCGCGAGCATCCGGTGATCAGCCGCGGCGCGCTCGTCGCGATGCCCGCGGCGATCGTCGCCGGGCTCTACTGGTGCGAGCCGGCCATGCAGCAGTACGGCGGGTTGAGCGCCGTCAACCTCGGGCTGCTCGTCTTCGCTGCATGCCGGGGCTGGCAGCGCGACTGGGTCGACTGGTTCTGGCCGGCGGTGCTCGCGATCTACATCGGCGAGGTCGTCCTCGAGGCGCGCGGAGGCGGCCGTGGCGGCGGGCTCATCGCCTTCGACGATCCCTCGGTGCGCGTCGCCACCGGCGCCCATGTCACCGCGGGGCTGTGCGGACTCGCAGCCTGGGCGGGAAGAACCGCGGTAATGAGGATGGCGAGGGCGGGAGGCTCGCGGCGGCGGGCATAGAGCCTTGGGCGGGGAGCGGTTATCGGTTAATGATTGGTTGCGCTTGGGGGCGACGGTTCGTGGAGGGCGCTGCGTCGTCAGCGCCGATTCGCGACAGGGAGCGGCAAGCCCGCACAATCCCGCCGGGCTGCCGGGCTTCAATTTTCGGCGGAAGGAAAGATCGACAATCTGTATCCAGCCGATGGACCACGGGCCCGGCACAGGAGCAAAAAGAAAAGCCTTGTCATCGGGCGGGGGTTGTCCGAGCCTCCAACTTCCTCCCGCCAAACGGCACTGGTTGAGCCTAGCTCCCGGTGCCGTGCGCCCGGCCTCCTCCCAGGCCGGGCGCTTTTTTTTCACCTGAACTTGGCGAACGTGATCCGCGGTGCCCGTCGCCTTCGGCATCGAGGCCGACGGCGAGATGATCGCCGGTGCGCGGCCCGCGACGTTGGGGCTCGCGAGGCCTGGATTGACCGCCTGCGGTGCGGCCCATCTCGCATCGGCCCTGCGGGGGAGAGGGCTGTGCCACTGGCGGAGCTTGACCGGTCTCTGCGAGCTGTGTGCGCGAAGTCCGGCGGCCGTTTCAGCCTCGGGCCGGTCGCGATATCGATCGCCTTCGCCGCCCGAATGCTGGTTTCTCACCCCCTCCCGGCCCGCTTTATGTCCCCAATCCCGACGGGAGTGGAAGGCGCCCTGATACCGCAATTTCCATAGGTGCGAGGCCGCCGTTCCCAGCAGAGGGCGTCATCGGGGCGATTCATTGGCCTTTTTGGTTCAACTTTGGCCTTGCCTTGATTCGCGCGAGCATGCTTTCCTGACCGTCCTTTTTCTCTCAATGTCGAGCGTTCGAGGCTCCGGCTGAGGAACGCAAACATGGACCGCGAGTTTGGGGACCGAATCCCAGATTTCGCGGGCCGTCTTTTTTTCTCGCGAAAAACGCTTGCCGAAGGCGACCCCTCTGGTAGCGTCCGCAACTTTTCACTCCTAATCTGCCGTTTCGTTTCAAGTCTCTCTATGCCAACCATCAACCAGCTCGTGAGGAAGGGCCGCCGCCAGGTTCGCGCCAAGTCGAAGGCGCCGGCTCTGCAGGGCAACCCATTCCGCCGCGGTGTTTGCGTCCAGGTGATGACCCGCACCCCCAAGAAGCCCAACTCCGCCATCCGCAAGGTCGCGAAGGTGCGCCTCACGAACGGTTATGAGGTGATTTCGTACATTCCCGATGAGGGACACAACCTGCAGGAGCACTCCATCGTGCTGGTCCGTGGGGGCCGCGTGAAGGATCTCCCCGGTGTGCGTTATCACATCGTGCGCGGCACGCTCGACGCAACGGGCGTCGAGAAACGCCGCCGCAGCCGCTCCAAGTACGGCGTCAAGCGCCCGAAGGAAGTGAAGAAGGCCTGAACCCCACCCCTTGACCAGGAGAGCACCGTACCATGTCACGCCGTCACAGAGCCGTTAAGCGGGAGACCATTCCGGACATCCGCTACAAGAGCCCGCTCGTCGCCCACCTGATCAATGTGATCATGGAGCGGGGCAAGAAGAGCCTCGCCCAGCGGATCGTCTACAGCGCCTTCGAGCGCGTGAGCGAGAAGCTCGGCAAGGGCGATCCGGTCGACCTCCTCATCGGCGCGCTTGAGAACACGCGCCCGCGCCTAGAGGTCAAGAGCCGCCGCGTCGGCGGCGCCACCTACCAGGTTCCGGTCGAAATCTCTTTCGAGCGCCAGGAGAGTCTGGCCATGCGCTGGATCGTTGCCGCCGCCACGGAACGCAAGGGCACGCCCATGCCCGAGGCCCTCGCCGGCGAGATCGTCGACGCCTACAACAACACCGGCACGGTCGTCAAAAAGAAGGAAGATATGCACAAGATGGCCCAGGCGAATCGCGCCTTTGCCCATCTTCGCTGGTAAGGATCCGTTAGCGCATGTCAGTATCGCTTCACATTGTCACCAACAAGGCCGACCTGTCCCCGGCCAACTCCCCCAAGCGGCCCGCGCCGATGGAGTGGACACGGAACATCGGCATTGCCGCGCACATC
>Ga0153915_10000880_pt1 | contig 27794 bp, 23 predicted proteins | sample Opewatmetagenome_2_FD_107003 | JGI IMG/M metagenome (GOLD analysis project Ga0153915, IMG submission 107003) | Freshwater wetland microbial communities from Ohio, USA - Open water 3 Core 3 Depth 3 metaG | ecosystem: Environmental > Aquatic > Freshwater > Wetlands | place: USA: Ohio, Lake Erie...
CTCGAGCCGCGGGAACTCTAGACCAAAGACCGCTTCAGAAAAAACTCTTGCCGGCCACCGGGCAGAACGTGTCTTCCAGTCATTCGGGAGAAGCCTCAACAATATGGGGCATATACAGGAGCGGCCTTTTATGGTAATAAAACGCTGATCCAAGATGGCCGTCAAGAAAAATACGCTTTTCCTGCTGCTCAAGCTGGCCGTCAGCCTGTCCATACTCGTCTTCATCCTGACCACCCAGACCTCCCTCCGCGAGATCGGAACCGTCCTGCGCAACGTCAATCCCTATTGGCTTGTCCTTGCCTTCTCGCTCCACTCCTTCGGGCTCTTCGCGAGTGCCTACCGTTGGCAGATCCTGGCCCGCGCCCAGGGTGATGAGGTCCCTCTCGGCTTCCTGGCCAAGTCCTACCTCGTCGCCCAGTTCTTCAACAATTTCCTCCCCACCCGATTCGGCGGCGATATCGTCCGCATCTGGGACGGCTCGCACTATTCCCGGTCGCTGGTCAAGTCCTCCGCCATCGTCCTGGTGGACCGGTTCACCGGCATCATCGTCCTCTTCCTCATGGCCGTCATCGCCTCGCTTTTCCGGCTCGATATGGCCCGTCAGATCCCGGTCATCTGGATAGCCCTCCTCGTGGGACTTCTCGGCCTCGCCCTGATCGCCGTCTTCTTCCTCCCCGTCTTTGCCCGGCTGCTCGGCTCCCTGCGCCTCAAAGGATTTCTCGACAAGTTCCGCGGCAAGGTCCTCGTCTTCCGCGAGACCATCCTTCACTACCGCACCCAGAAACGGGCCTTCGTCCGGGCGACCATCTGGGCGGTGCTCCTCCAGCTCAACGTCATCCTCTATTATTTCCTGATCGGGCTGGCCCTCCACCTGAACATCCATTTCATCGACTATTTCATCTTCATCCCCATCGTCCTGGTCATCCAGCTCATCCCCATCACCATCAACGGGCTCGGGCTGCGTGAAGGCTCCTATATCGAGATCTTCAAGTTCTACCGAATTTCCCCCCAGGCGGCCGTTTCCTTCTCCCTGGTCGATGTGGCCTTCAACCTTGTGCTCGGCCTCATCGGGGGGACGATCTACGTCTCCCGGAAGAAGGCTCCGTTGAATCCCCGGGCGGAATGAGCTAATCTGAAGCCGGTGACCCCGATGGCCTCCTGGAGGATAACCCCTCGGACGCTCGGCGCCTGGCCCGGCGTATTGGCTTTCGCCCTCCTCTCTCTCCTCCCCTCTTACCTCTCCGCGCAACAGGACGTCTCCGATTTCGAGAAGCGCCTGGCCAAAGTCAATGAAGAGATCCGCGTCCTGCGCACCCGGATCGGAGAGGCAACCAAGAGGGAATCCGAGGTCCTGTCCCAGCTCGAACGGATCGTCCTTGGCAGGAAGCTCGTCCGTAATGAGCTCGCCGCCCTCAACCTCCGGCAAGAAAAGCTGAATGGGGAGCTGGCCGCTACCAGGCGCAGGATCGCCGGCCTGCGGGAAACGCTCCGCCGGGAGCAGCGGCTGATCGAAAAAACCCTGGTCACCCTCTACAAATACGGAAGGTTCGATTTCCTCCAGTTCCTTCTCCAGGCTGAGAACATGAACGCCGCCTTCTCCGAGAGCAGGCATCTGACCCTCCTGGCCCGCCACCAGCAGGATGTCATCGGCTCCTACCTCAAGACCGCAGCCGACCTGCAGAGCGCCGAGGCCGACCAGGAAAAGCAAAAAGCGGAGGTGGCCGGCTTGATCACCGACTCCGTCAGGAAGAAACAGGAGCTCGAAGCGGAGGAGGTCAAGAACAGGGCACTCGTCCAGGAGATCCGGAGGAACAGGAACAAATACGAGCAGGCCCTGGGGGAACAGAAGGAGAGGGCGCAACAGCTTCAGACCCTGATGGAAGGGCTGGCCAAACAGGAGATCGTTCTCCCCTTCCGGTTCGTTCCCTTCTACGAAAAAAAGGGGAAGCTGCCTTGGCCGATATCCGGAAAGATCATCACCCGCTTCGGGGTGGAGCCCTATCTCAACACCCGGACGATGAACAACGGGATCGAGATCGCTCCGCCCAAGGACGATACCGTCATCCGCTCCATCCATCCAGGCAAGGTGGTTTATGCCGATTATTTCCAAGGCTACGGGAACCTTCTCATCATCGACCACGGGATGAGCTATTATTCCCTCTACGGGCACTGCGATGACTTCATCGTCAGAAAGGGAGATCTCGTCAGGGAAGAACAGCCGATCGCCCTGGCCGGGGACCTCGGCTCCCTCAAGGGAGTATCCCTCTATCTCGAGATCCGCTATAAATCCAGGCCCCTCGATCCCTTGCAATGGCTCAAACGAAGATGATAGAATGTCTCATTCTATGAAGAGATTTTCAGTGAAGAAAACGAGGGCGATCCTGCTGACCGTGATTTTCAGCTTGTCCCTCGTCTTTCTTCTCGAGATGACCTATCTGCGGGGGGTAACCGGCCGGTCGGCGGCGCCGAAGAACCTCTACCTTCTGGAAGCTGTGATCCGCCTCATCCGCAATGATTACCTCGAGGAAAAGGACCCCGCCCAGACCGTGGACGGATCGTTCAGAGGCCTGGTCAATTCGCTGGACGGCCTGTCCAGCTACCTCGACGCCGAGAATACGTCCCGCTTCCTGGAGCAACAGGCCGGACCGCTCAACGGCCCGGGCTTGATTATCTTCAAGAGATACGGGGCCTTTCCCCAGGTCAACGGGATCATAGAGGGCTCTCCCGCGGAAAAACAGGGACTCCAGCTCGGAGACCTCCTCACTGAGATCAACGGAAAGGCGACGCCGGCAATGAGCCTGACGGAGTCGAACCTCCGCCTCTATGACAAGGGCGAGCTCCCGCTCGGCCTCAAGGTCCTACGGGATGAGAAGACGATCGATTTCCAGGTGGGCCGAATTCTTCTCTTTGCCGAACCCATCATCTACTCCGGGCAGGAGGGCACTTCCGGCATCCTGAGCATCCCCCGGATGAGCGGCCCCTGTGTCTCCGAGATCAAGGCGAAAATCGTTCCCCGTCTCCGGGCGGGTGAAAAGCACCTAATCATAGACCTGAGGAATTGCGCGGAGGGGAACTTTGAGGAAGCCAGGCAGTTTGTCAACCTTTTCCTCAAGGCTGAGAGTCTCGGCTATTTCGAGAAAAAAGGAGCACCTAAAGAAATCCTGGCTTCTCCGGAAGAACCGCTTCTTGCCAAGCTCCCGCTTATCATCTGGACGAACCGGGGCACTATGGGCCCAGCTGAGGCTGCGGCCGGCATCCTCAAGGAATTCGGACGGGCTAAAGTGGTAGGTCTGGCCACGCCAGGGATGGCGGCCAGGCAGGCCCATTTTCCCCTCGAGGATGGTTCTTCGGTGCTCCTGACGTCAGGTGTTTTCTGTTTGAACTCGGGCGTCGAGCTCTTGGGGCGAGGCGTCGAGCCGGACGTTCCCGTAGATTCTGAGGACCAGAGTCTCCAGTCTTTCCTCAAAAAGACCCGACCCCTGCTCACCGCATCCTGAGCTATGTCCTTTGAACCGAGCGCCAAGAAGACGAAGCGGGATCCCTACCTGTGGCGCCTCTACCTGATCTTCGCTCTGCTCGTACTGGTTTCAACCCTGGGGCTGGACTATGTGGCCGCCCGCCGGGGCGAGAAGGCCTATTTCTTCGCTTCTCGGGCCGCCCGGCCAGAAGTCCTGGTCACTCGCGTCCCCCTGGCCGATTCGATGCGCCGCTTTCTTGGAGCTGCCGGCCTTCCCCCGGGATCGGTCGAGGAGCTCGAAGACGAGGACGGAACCCCGCGATTTGTGGCCCAAATCCCCACGCAAGATTATGATTCCCTGGCGTCTCGCCTGGATAAGAAGCTTCGGAATCTCGGGGCGTCCGCCGCAAAGGAGAAGACAGAAGAAGAGGGCCTTTCCTCCTATTCCTGGCGGATAATGGGACCTCAAGAAGAAACCCTCTTTCTCGTCTTTTCCCTTCTTAAGCCGCCGGAGGAAGAGAAGGAAAAGGAGGTCGCCCCCGCGCCGCCCGAGGGCCGTGTGGCCATCATACTCGACGACATGGGCGACAGCCTGGAGGTCCTTCAAGAAATCTGCGAACTCGGCCAGCCGGTCACCATCTCTGTCCTGCCGCTTAGTCTGTACGCTGAAGAAACGGCCCGGATCGCCCACGAAAACGGCCTGGAGGTCATGCTCCATCTTCCCGGTGAATCCCTGAACCATCAGGAAGGCAACAGCTTGACCGCGGGCCTCATCAAGTCCGGAATGAGTGAGGAGGATATCCTTTCCCTGGTGGAAGAGTCCCTCTCCCGGGTCCCCTATGTCCAAGGCGTGAACAACCATATGGGCTCGAAGATCACCCAGGAAGAGTCCATCATGCGCCCGATCCTGGACCTCCTGAAAAGCCGGGGTCTCTTCTTTCTTGATAGCCGGACGACTGCCGATTCCATCGCCTTCGACCTGGCCCGGAAAATGGGGCTTAGCGCCGCCTTTCGGAACGTCTTCCTCGACTCTTCAGTCGGGGTGGATTTCTCCAAAAAGAAGATCATCGAGCTTTTTCGGCTTTCACAAAAGACGGGAAAGGCCATCGGCATCGGACATCCCTTTCCGGAAACCCTCCAGGCCCTGAGGGAAAATATCCACCTCGCGAAAAAGTATAAGGTGACGCCGGTCTTCGTCTCTGAGATCATTCTCAGGTAGCTCCCCGGCCGCAGGGCCCATCTCCGGCATCCCTTAGGGAATGAAAACCATACGCCTGGAATATATCGAGTGGAGCCCGACCGTTTGGGTTCGGGAGGGATTGCATAATGCGGCTCCATTCGCTATATTGAGCTTGAATAAAGGAGGAAACGGATGAGAAGAAATGCCGTTCTTGGACTCGTCATAGCGATCGCCCTGTCAACTCTCCTGCTCTCATCCTGTAAGGGGGTCTCTCCGGAGGAGCTGAAGGCATCGCTGGAGATCGTCGAGGTGAGCTCCAAGTGGGTGGCCAAAACCTACCAGCCCTGGCCCCCCAAGCTCGTCCTGGTCCCAACCATCAGCTTCCGTGTCCGGAATGTCTCCGACAAGCCGATCAATTATTTAAACTTCAACGCCATTTTCAAGAGCCGGGATGAACTGGAGAACATGGGAGATAACTTCCTAGCGGCCATCCGCAAGCAGCCGGTCCCTCCGGGGCAGACAAGCGAAGTCATTACCCTGAAGAGCAACTACGGGGTCGAAGGCAAGAGCCTGGCCCAGTTCAAGGACAACCCCCAGTGGAAACCGGTGATCTGCAAGCTCTTTGTCCAGTCAAAGGGCTCCGTTCACGTCCTTCTCGGCGAATACGAGATCTCTCGGGAGATCGACTTCAAAGAACCCGAGCCGGTCGGCACGGAAAAGAAGGATTAACCACCCAGAGGGTTCGGTATAAGGATCTTGATATAGTTCTTGGCCTTGATATTCTTCAGGAATTCATCCAGCTTTTTAGCTCTCTTCTCCCCAAAGAGCTTTTCCCAGATATCCTTTTTAACCTCTTCATAGGGCCTAAGCCGGCTCTCTTTCTTTTCCTCTAGCTTTAGGAGGTACCAGCCGTTCTTGGCCTGCACCCAGGGACTCATCTCCCCGGGTTTCAGTCTGATCACTGCCTCCTCCAGGGTCTTGTCGAGCTCGCCTTTTTTGATAAAGCCGAGATCGCCCTGGTTCTCCTTGAGAGGGCTGTCCCCGAGCTCTGCAGCCAGGGCGGAGAAATCCCCGCCGCCCTTGACCTTTTCACTGATCTCCGTCTTCCTGGCCTCCACTTCGTCCGCGCTCCGGTTTTCTGTCGAAAGATAGACGCCCCGCAGTCTATACTCCTCCGGTTCCACGAATTCCGCCTGGTTAAGCTTGTAGTAGTTGACTCCTTCTGTCTCATCGACGGAGATGCTGCGGTCGACCTCCTGGGAGACGATGAGCTGACGCAGGAGGTTCTCCTCGACCTGCTTGAGGAACTGGTCGTAGGCGATGCCCTGCTGGAGGAGAGCCTGCCGAAACTGGGCGTCCGTCTCGATATTGTTCTCCCGTTTGAGCCGGTCGATATAATTCTTGACCTCTTCGCCGACGTTGAACTGCCTTTGCTTGGCCATCTGGAGAAGGAGAAGGTCGGTGATCATGGTGTCCAGCATGCCCATCTTGGCCCGTTCATACGCCTTATCGAATTCCTCGCCCTGGAATTGGCCTCGCAGCATCTGATAGATCGAATCATGATAGGCTTTGAACTCGGAAAGTGTGATGACATCGTCGTTCACAATGGCAACGATCTCCTCGACCACCTGACCGGCCGCCATACCGGCAAGAGCGAGCAGAACGGCCGCCAAGCGGAGAGGCGCGCGTCGGTTTCTCATGTCTTTTCTCTTTGGTACGGGAAAGGTAGGTTCTCGGGAAAAATCTCCCAGTCAACGCTCTTTCTTAATTCCGCCAGCTGCCGCCGGGCAACGGCCTCCACCTTCAGCCCAAGGAGTTTATTCTTTATGGAGGGTGCGGCGCTCTCAAAGGACACCTGTTCCGGGGCGAACTTCTTATCCAGCCGGAAGAGATGATAGCCATAAGACGACTCGACGACTGGGCTAACCTCTCCCTCCGCCATGCCGAACACGGCGGCTTCCATCTCCGTCGGAAGCTGCCCCTTCTGGAAAACGCCCATTTCCCCTCCAGCGGCCGCCTCCGGGCCGATGGACCGCGCCCGGGCCAGAGCCCGAAAACCTTCCTCATCGGCGAACCTCGCCTGCTCCCAGAGCTCGACAGCCTCGGACTCCGTTGCCACGAGGATTTGGCTGACCTGGACTCTTTCTGGAAGAGAAAACTCGCCGGCATGGCTGTCGTAATAGGCTTTGACCTCGTCATCCCCGACGGATATGTCCCGGCTCGATTCCCTGATATACTTTTCTATCCGCATCTTGTCGACCAACGGGCCGGAATCAGAGGCCAGGAGTGAGGCTTTCTCCTCCTCGGTCCAGGTCCCCTCTTCGGCCTCGTCCAAGAAGGCCCGCTTCTCTTCGGTGGAGAGGGAAATCCCACCTTGAACGGCGGCCGACATAAGGATCTTGTCATCGACGAACTGATCAAACAGCTCGCTCAGGGCGAGCCCGTCGAGATCCCGGACGCCGCTCCCGGCGGTCACCTCGACATAGCGGCTGAAATCCGACTCCAAGTAAGTGACCGACCCGACCCGGAGGACAATCCGGTCTTCATCCGGCGGGGCGACCCCTGAGGACGACGGAGCCCCTCCAGCCGGTTTCTTGGACCCGCAGGCAGAAGCCCAGAGAAAGGCCCAAATCACAGCGCTGAGCAAAGCCAGCTGGCGGGGTCTTTGTTTCATCCTGCTCATCATCGATTATCTTTATTAGTATCAATTCATTTTATTATATCCGTACAACTCGTTCAAGACGGTGACGGTTTCATCCAGGACGGCCGGCCCGGCTTCCGAGGACAGGGCCAGCGTCAGGACCCCCTGCGGCGTCAACGAACCTCGCTGCCTTTTAAGCACCCGGGTGAGGCCCGAGAGGTCGGCCAGGGTGGCGGGATGGAACCTGAGAATGAGCCGCGACCCTATCCTGTCGATCGACCTGATCTTGATCTTTTGCGCCAGGTTCTTGATGACGCCGTAGCGAAGCAAGCTTTCGATGCTCTCCGGCGGCGGGCCGAACCGGTCACGGACTTCTTCCCTTATCTTATCTATTTCAGCGGGGCTCTCTACCGAGGAGACTCTCTTATAGAGGTTCAGACGCAGGTTGATCTGGGGGAGATACTCCTCGGGGATCCGGATGTCGATCCGAAGGTTGATCTCGCTCTTGACCTCTTCCTCTTTCTCTCCCTTGAGTTCCTTGATCGTCTGGTCAAGAAGCTCCATGAAGTAATCGAACCCGACCGCCTCCATGTAGCCGTGCTGCTCAGACCCGAGGAGGTTCCCCGCCCCCCGGATCTCCAGGTCCTTGGCCGCCAGCCTGAACCCGGAACCCAACTCGCTGAACTCCTTGAGCGCCTTGAGGCGCAGCCGGGCCAGCGGAGTGAGTTCCGTGAACGGCGGCACAAGAAAATAGGCATAAGCCTGGCGCGAGGCGCGGCCGACGCGGCCGCGCAGTTGATAGAGCTGGGAGAGCCCGAATGTGTCGGCGCGGTCGACGACAAGGGTGTTGACGAGGGGGATATCGATGCCGTTCTCGATGATCGTGGTCGAGATCAGGACGTTCGAGCGACCTTCGATGAAATCGATCATCCTTTTCTCGACTACCGCGGCGGGCATCTTCCCATGGATAAAGACGACGCGGGCCTGGGGGACGAGCTCGGTCACCATCCCGGCGACTTCCTCAATGTCCTCGATCTTGTTGTGGATGTAATAGACCTGTCCTTGACGGCTGAACTCCTGCCGGATGGCCGAGGTGATGAGCTCGGTATGGAAAGGGGCCACCACGGTGTGGATGGCCAGCCGATCTTTGGGCGGCGTCTCGATCAGGCTGATGTCCCTGAGCCCGGAGATGGATAGGTTCAGGGTCCGTGGAATAGGAGTGGCGGTCAAGGTGAGGACATCGATATTGGCTCTCACCCTCTTGATCTTCTCTTTGTGACTGACGCCGAAGCGCTGCTCCTCATCGACGATGAGGAGGCCGAGGTCATGGAACTCGACGTCCGCGGAAAGCAGCCGGTGGGTCCCGATGACGATATCCACCAGGCCTTTTTTGAGGTCGCTGACGGTTTTCTTCCTCTCCCCCGGAGATTGCAGCCGGCTGAGGCCTTCGATTCTCACCGGGAAAAGGACCATCCGGTTGCGGAAGGTTTTGAGATGCTGGCTGGCCAGGACCGTCGTCGGGCAGAGTACAGCCACCTGCTTGCCGTCCATGGCTGCCTTGAAGGCCGCCCGCATGGCCACCTCGGTCTTGCCGTAGCCGACGTCTCCGCAAACCAGACGGTCCATCGGGGGATCAGACTCCATATCCCTAAGGACCTCCTTGATCGTCCGCAGCTGGTCCTCGGTCTCCACGTACTCAAAGGTCTTTTCGAACTCCGACTCCCAGGAGCCGGACGGGCTGAACCGGAAACCCTGAAGGGCCTTCCTTCTCGCATACAGGTCCAGAAGCTCCCTGGCCATTTTTTCAATCGCCTTCTTGGTGCGCTCTTTTGTCTTCTGCCAGTTCCCCGTGCCCAGCTTGTCCAGCGGCGGGAGTGTCGCCCCCGTCTGCGAATATTTCTGCACGAGGTTCAAGTCCTCGACCGGCACATACAACCTGTCCCCGTCTTGATAAGAGAGCTCGATGAACTCCCGGTTCTGGGCATCCACCTCGAGCCGGATCAGACCGCGGAAGATGCCGATCCCGTAATCGGTGTGGACGATGTAGTCATTCTCCCGCAGGTCCTGGAAGTGGGAGACGAACGCCTTTCGGGCCGGACGGCTGACCAGCACCTTCTCTTCAGTGAAGACGTCCGATTCCGAAAAGAAGGTGATCCTCTCGGGCGGGTAGCTCCAGCCGCGGTCGAGATTCCCCGCAAGGAGGAGCACCTCCCCGGACCTCGGGGCGGCAAACGGGCTGATCTCTTCCCGGGCCCCTACCTTGTTCTGGGAGAGCAGGCTGCCCACTCTGTGGCGAACTGTCGGGTTGGAAAGGAAGATGGCGGAGCGCTCTCTTGACCTCTGTGTACGCCTCATATACTGGATAAAAAAGGGAATCTTGTTGTCAAAACGGGGCACAGACTGAAAGGGGAAATGATGAGTGTTTTGCCCGTCCCGCGGGAGCAACTCTCCCAGGAGCACGGCTCTCCTCCGCAGCTCGCCCCAGAGTCCAGGAGGATAGATCTCGTCGGGATGGAGCCTGGAGCCGTTTCCGCGCTGAAGCTCCCGGTACTGCTTTTCTAGAGTTTCCCTCGTCTCCGCCCATTCCTTCTCCACTTCTTCGGGGTCGGCGATGATGAAGACGGCCTCATTCAAGTAATGGGTAAAGGGCACGAATCGCTCTTTATCGAAAAGCGCCAGAAAGCCAAAGTCCGGCGGGACCTCGGAGTCACGGACGGACTTGAACGAAGCCGACCGCTGCCACCTCGCTAAGAAGTCGGGGTCGCCGGGGAATTCCCGCAAGGACGGGATAAGGATGCGGGACACTCGGGCTGAAGACCGCTGCGTCGAGGGGTCGAACTCGCGGATAGAAATGATCTCATCGGCGCTGAATTCCAGGCGGTAGGGAGACTTACTCCATGGGGAGAACACATCGACGACTCCTCCCCTCCAGGCATATTCTCCCGCGGAAGCGATCAGCTCCTCCTTGGTATAACCGAAATCACCAAAAGTCTGGAGGAGGCGATCGCGATCGAACTTTTCGCCCGCCTCGAGCTCAAGGAAGGAATTCTTGAGGTCAGCGGGCGCCGGGAACGGTTTGAGCAGCCCGAAAAGATGGGCAAGCACCAGCGAAGGGGACCGCTGGCCCAGGCTGTAGAAGAACCTCATCCTGGAGGATACGGCCTCGAGGGAGGGGGAGACGCCGTCATAAGGGTTTTCCGCAAGCTCGGGAAGGATTTCGAGGCCCGAGGCAAGAGAGAACTGCGAAAAATAGAAGCGGCAGCCGTCCTCCAACCGGGAGAGCGCTCGCGAGCGCGGCTGGATAAAAATGATCCTCTTTTTGATCTGCCGGCTAAGGCAGGTCAGGAAGTAGGGGACCGCCGGCTCGACCGGCCCGGAAACCATGAGCCCTTCGGTCTGCATCCGGAGATCTTCCACGAAGCGTCGGAAAACGTCGGTTTTTTCGAGAAAATCAAGACTCATCGCCTAATTAGGCATTATACATGATCCCCCGCGAAATCTGAGTTTTATTGTCTCAGGCCGGGGGGAGCAACAGCCAGTGCCCCAGGAGCCGGCATTCGCCGGAGGGGCCGATCCTGAGAGTCACGTCCTGCCCCGCCACCCGGCAGCGGACAAGCTCATAGGGCTCACGGGTGTCTTTCTCCTGGCCCCTCTTGCGCCAGATGATCTTCTCAACCAGGTACTCGCGGCCGGCGAGGACGACCGCCCGCGGCCTCTCCTGCCCCTTATAGCCGGAATAAAAAATGACTTTTATTCCGGCATTTTGATCTGACATACCATCGACCTTCATATATATTATGGGCACGGCTTCGAAGGGAGTCAAAATCACATATAAGAGCAAGGAGGTAATTTATAAAAAATGGAACGGGTGGCATGATGCTAGTCCCCGCCCGCCCGGAGCCGATGGTGGCGGGTGGGCGGGTCTTAGGCGAGGACGGACGGGGACGCATCATGACAGGACCCGTTCCTAAAAGAATGGTTGTCAAACCAGAACCTCGCCAATATAATAAGCATACACCATGAAGGAGGAACCCATGTCGCAAAAAGTCCCTTCGCCTCAATTGGCCAACATTGTCATGCTGGGCGCGGTCTGGGGATTCGCCGAAGCAGGCCTCGGCCTCGGACTGCAGCGTTGCGCCTCTCTCGCTTCGGGGTCGATCATGACCGGGGTGGCGCTCCTGTTCATCGCTACGGCCTGGGTCCTGACCCGCCGGGCCGTGGGCGTCTTCCTCCTGGTCGCGCTGGTGACGATCATGAAGCTGTTCGATGCCCTGCTCCTGTCGCTGCCTATCAAGCATGGCGCAGTCGCAAACCCCATCTTTGCTTTCTGGGTCGAGGCCCTGGCATTCCTGCTTTTCATCGCCATAATCAAAGAGTCGCTCGCGCAAAAAAGGCAGGGACAGGCTGTCCTGGGGGCCGCAGCCGCTCTCCTGGCTGTAAACCTATTCCCGCTGGCGAAGTTCGCCACAGGGATCCCAGCTTGCGTCTATAAGAGCACCGGATATCCCCTTTCTCTCTACTTTGCGCCCATCGCCGTCGGCCTCTCCTTGATCATGGTGCCTGCGGGCTTCTGGCTGGGAGAGTGGATCGCGGCAAGCGAGGGCGCGCATGAAGCGTTCGTCCAAGGGAGAGCCTTCCGGTATTGGGTCTCCCCCCTCACGCTGGCCGTCTCTCTTCTCCTTATGGCCGCCCTGCGGCTGGCCGGCTAACCTGTTCGCTGCCGTCTAAAAAAGGAGCGTAACAATGGAGAAAACTCCCAAGAAGAAAAGCCGGACGGTCACACGGCGCGCCTTCCTGAGAGGGCTGGGGGGCGGAGCGGCAGGCGCTGCCCTGGCCGGCCGGCTCCGGGGCCATGATGCAGGCGCGGGACAGGCGGAGGCGCCGCTGCCTCCGGCCTATGCCCGAAAGACTATAAACTTCACGGTCAACGGAAAAGACGTTTCCGTGGAAGTCGAACCGCGGGAGACCCTTCTCGAGGTCCTGCGGGAAAGGCTGAAACTCACCGGCGCCAAGAAAACCTGCGACCGGGGGGAATGCGGCGGCTGCACCGTGCTCATCGACGGACAGGCCATGTATTCCTGTCTCTTTCCCGCCGTCCGCGCCAGCGGAAGGAAGATCATTACCGTCGAAGGCCTGGCCGACGGCGAGACCCTTCATCCCGTCCAGAAGGCCTTCATCGAAAAGGATGCCTATCAGTGCGGCTATTGCATGCCCGGGTTCATCATGTCCTCGGTCGCCTTGCTGAACCAGAACCCGAACCCCTCGGCGGGTCAAATCAGGGCTGGGCTGAGCGGCAATCTCTGCCGCTGCGGGAATTACGTCAAGATTTACGAGGCCGTGGCTGCGGCCTCACAGAAGATAAGGAAGGCCTGAGATGAAGAAGATCGCCTATATCAAGACAGCCAAAGGCGGCAGACCGCAGGGGAAAGAGACACCCGCCCCGGCGCCGACCGAATTCAAGCTCATCGGCAAGCCCACGCCCAGGGTCGACGGGAAGCTCGTTGTCACTGGCCGGGCCAAGTATACGCACGACGTCTTTTTCAAGGACATGCTTTATGCCAAGATCCTCCGGTCCCCCTATGCTTCGGCCGAGATCGTTTCTCTCGACCTCAGCACAGCTCAGGGCTTTCCCGGGGTTAAGGCTGTGCTCAGGCTTAAAGAAGGCCGGGTTAAATACGAAGGCGAACAGGTCGCGGCCGTAGCGGCAATCAGTGAAAAGGTCGCGGAGGATGCCCTCAAGCTCATTAAGGTCGAGTACCGGACCCTCCCCCATGTCGTCACCCCGGATAAGGCCATGGCCGAAGGCGCTCCCCGTGTCCAGGATTCCGCCAACGTCGAAAAGATCAACGAGTACAGCCGGGGGAACATTGACCGGGGCTTCGCCGAGGCGGAGGTCACCTTCGAGCGGACATACAAGACCGCCATCGAGATCCACCAGCCCGTCGAGACTCACGCCAGTGTCGCTAAGTGGGACGAGGATGAGCTGACTGTCTGGGACTCAACCCAGGCTATATTCAACGTACGTGACGGCCTGGCCGAAGCGCTCGGCATCCCGGAGACCAAGGTCCGGGTCATCAAGATGTACATGGGAGGCGGGTTCGGAAGCAAGCTGGACGTTAATGAGCACACGATCGTCGCCGCCAACCTGGCCAAGAAAACCGGCCGGCCGGTCAAGATAACCCTCTCGCGCAAGGAAAACTCGCTGTGCGTGGGAAACCGTCCGTCCAGCCTGATCACCATCAAGGGAGGAGCCAAAAAGGACGGGAAACTGACTGCCCTGTCCTTGAAAAACTACACTTGCGGAGGCCTAGACCGTGGAGACGAGTGCTCCGAGCCCTTGATCGATGTCTATGAGTGTCCAAACGTCAAAGTGGAGGAATTCACGGTCTTCACCAACACCGGTGCCAACCGGGCGACCCGGGCCCCCGGCCATGTTCAAGGCACTTTCGCACTGGAAGGTTTCATGGAAGAACTGGCCGCGGAGCTCAACCTTGATCCCCTGGAATTCCGCCGAAAAAACTATACAACGTCCAACCAAGGAGGAACGGGAATCGTCTATTCCTCCAAAGGGTTGGACAAGTGCTATGACATCGGCGCTCAAGAGATCGGCTGGACGAGGCGCAACAAGAAGCCGGGAGACGGCCAGGGAAAAAAGAGGCGGGGATTGGGCATGGCCAGCCAGATCTGGTGGGGAGGCGGAGTCCCCGGCACGCTGGCCGACATCAAGATCCACCGCGACGGCAGCGTCGAGGCCATCAGCGGCACCCAGGACCTCGGCTGCGGGACCAGGACTTTCATGGCAATCGTCGCCGCCGAAACACTCGGGCTCGAGCCCCAGGACATTACCATCAAGATCGGGGACACGGTCTATCCGTGGGCGCCCATTTCGGGAGGAAGCCTGACGGCTCCGTCGGTGGGCCCAGCCGTCCGCGACGCCGCCCTCAAGGCGGCCGACCACCTGAGAGACATGGCCACCAAGAAATTGAGCGTGCCTGCGGCCGATATCGTCCTCGCCGACAAAAAGCTCTTTGACAAGAACAAGCCGGAAAACAGCATCACTTTTAAGGACCTCGTCAAGGAGTTGCGCCGGGAGGCCCTGTTCCACGGGGAGCGCGGCCCCATGCCGGCAGGATTCGCCTACAACACCTTCGGCGCCCATTTTGCCGAGGTCGAGGTGGATACCGAGACGGGTCGGATCAGCGTGCTCAAGCACGTGGCCGTTCACGAGATCGGCCGAGTGCTGAACAGATTGACGGCCGAGAGCCAGGTCATCGGAGGTGTCACCCAGGGAATCAGCACGGCCCTGTTCGAGGAGCGGGTCATCGACGAGAATACGGGTAAGATGGTCAACCCCAACCTGCAGACCTACAAGATCGCCACCTCGATGGATATGCCTGAGATCATCCCCATGTTCGCGGACCTCGTGGACCCGAGGATCAACAACCTGGGAAACAAGGGGCTGGGCGAGCCGCCCCGGATCCCATCCTCGGCCGCAGTGCCAACGCCGTCTATAACGCCGTCGGCATCCATCTGAGGGAGATCCCGATGACTCCTGACAGAGTCCTCAAGGCCCTTCAGAGCAAGGAGGCGGGCTCATGAAAGACTTCCAGTGGACCGAACCTCAAACCGTCGAACAGGCGCTCGCGTGGTTGGCCAAGGCGAACGGGAAGGCCGTCCTCATGGCCGGTGGCACGGATCTCTTCACCGAGATCAAGGAGGGAGTTGTCGAGCCGGACCTGGTCATCGACCTCAGGCCCATCCCCGGACTGGCCTCGATCCAAAAGGACAAGGAGGGAGTCCGCATCGGCGCTCTTGCGACCGTCGCCAGCATAGCGGCAGACTCGATGATCAAACAGGAGTTTCCCGGACTCAGCGAGGCGGCCGGGTCCCTCGCCACGCCGCAGCTGCGGAACATCGGCACATTGGGCGGGAACCTCTGCCAGAGGCCGCGCTGCTGGTACTACCGGGACGCCCAGATGGTCTGCCGGAAGAAAGGCGGAAGCCAGTGCTTTGCCGTTAAGGGCAGGAACAAGTACCACGCTATCTTCGGCGGCGGAATCTGCCATATCGTCTACCCCTCCGACCTCGCGCCAATGCTCATCGCCCTGGATGCCCAGATCACGATCAGCTCACCTCGCGGGGACCGGAGCCTGCCCCTCGCCGAGTTCTATGCATTGCCGGCGAAAAATGTCCGCCGGGAGAACGTCCTGGCTGCGGACGAAATTGTCCGAGAGGTCAGGATCCCCCCAGCCAAGAAAGGAACGCGGAGCGCCTATATAAAGCTCAAAGAAAGGGAGACCTGGGATTTCGCCCTGGTTTCCGCCGCGGTCCGGGCCACAGAATCGGGCGGGGAGCTGGATGACCTAGCGATCGTTCTGGGCGGCGTCGCTCCTATCCCCTGGCGGCTAGGAAGAACGGAGTCCTCTCTTAAAGGTAAAAAGCTCAGCGAGCCGTTGGTCAAGGATGCTCTCCGCGCGGACCTTCAAGAGGCTCGGCCCCTCGAGGAAAATGGCTATAAGATCGACCTCGTCCAGGCCGCTGTCAGCCGCGCGTTGGGGAGCCTGACGCGGGGAAAATGAATCTTCGTCACTGATGAAGAACAGAAAGTCCACGACTGGAACTCTACGGGCGCTGGGCGCGCTGCTCCTTCTGACGGGCCTATCATACGGCCTCTTATCGGCGGGCCCGCCTGCAGGTGGCAGGAGTGGGGCTTCTCCGGGAAGAAACAAAACCACCCTCATCGCCTTCTATCCTTCCATCGGCACGATCAAAGACCTGATGGCCCTGCGGGAAAATAAACTGATCGACCTTCCCGACCTCGAAGTCGTGGGCGTGTACCACCTCAAAGAGAAAACTCAGTACCAAGACTCCAAGGCCTTTGCCGCAAAGAACGGCCTTGACTGGATCACCTTCCATCCGATCTCAGCCCCGATAAGGGCGGAGACGGTCTTCCAGAAAAACGCCTGCACTCCGGAATTTGAGAAGATCTTTGACCTGGCTGACGGGATCGTCTTCTTCGGCGGACCGGACATCCCGCCCTCTCTTTATAAGGAAAAGACGAACTTCCTGACCATCATCGAGGACCCTTATCGTCACTTTCTCGAAGTGTCCTTTATTTTCCATCTCCTGGGCGGTCACCAGGACAAGGACTTCATTCCTCTCCTTGACCGCCGGCCGGACTTTCCCATCCTCGGCCTCTGTCTGGGCGGCCAGAGCCTTAATGTGGGAACGGGAGGGACCCTCACCCAGGACATCTGGACGGAGGTCTTTGGCGCCGCTACGGTGGAAGATGCCATCGCCCTCGGTCCCTCCAACTGGCATTCCAATCCTTACGCACGTCTCCTTCCCCGGGAGGGATTCTCGGGTTTCACTTTCCACCAAATCCGGTTTGCCGGCGGGGGACGATTCCAGAAGGAGATCGCCTGGAACGAGAAAAGCCAGCCCCTGGTTCTTTCCTCCCATCACCAGCAGATAAAAAAACTCGGGAAGGGCCTTCGGGTCATCGCCTCCTCGCTCGACGGCAAGGTCGTCGAGGCTGTAGAGCACGAGCGTTATCGCCGTGTCCTTGGACTGCAGTTCCATCCCGAGCCCTGGTTTTTGTTCGACCCAAGCTATTTTACACGGTTCACTCCGAAGGACCAGGAACCCTTCAGCCTGAAGGAATATCTTGAGGGGCAGGCGGAAAGCCTCGACTTTCACCAAAAGCTCTGGGCCTGGTTCAGCGCTGCCTTGAGGGAAGAGCACCGGAGAAAGTGACGCTCAGATCGGCCGCAGGGCTGGGCCTGATTTGATGAAACCCCGTTTTCTTATATAATGAATTTCGTGGTTCATGATAACCTGGGGGGATTCCGAACAGCCTGTCTTATCTTGACCCTTCTGGCGTTTACCGAGTCCGGGGCGCAACCGCCGCAAAAACAAGGGGACCTCATCCCGCATGAGGTGACGGTAACGCTCAAGCTCATCCAGGTTTACGTGACCGACAGCAAAGGGAAACCGGTGCCGGATCTTCTCCCCGCCGATTTCAAGCTGCTCGATAATGGCAAGCCTATAACCATCACAGAGTTCGAGAAGCATGCTCTGTTCGGCCCGGAAAAGCCAGGGGAGGAAGAAGTCCCTTCTCCCCCGACCGGACCTCCCCGGATCAGCCGGAGGTTTTTCCTCTTCTTTGATTTCGCCTTCAACAACCCCCAGGGCCTGGAGCAGGCCAAAAGAGCCGCTCTTCATTTCCTCGACCATCAGGTCCAGGCGTCGGATGAGGTCGGGGTGATCTCTTATTCCATCTATAAAGGGCTGACCCTCCACGAATACCTGACCACGGACCATCACAAAGCAAGGGAAGTCGTGGAAGGCTTCAGCCTGAAAGACATCCTGGGAAGGGCTCAGAGCCTGGAAGTGGAATACTGGAATGCCATGAAGGGCATCACCGGCGAATCTCATCTCACCGCCCCTGTCACACCAGCGGAGGGATGGTTCAATCCGGCCAAGCAAAAGCTTCTGGACCTGTCCGTTGACAGGATGAACTATCAGCTCCATGTCCGCAATTTCGTCCAGAAAATGGGCGACCTGGCCAGATCCTTGCGCCTGATCCCTGGCTATAAATACCTCATCCTCTTTTCCTCTGGAATCGCCGGCTCCGTCTTCCAGGGCGCGCCCTATGCCATAAACCGTGACAAGATGGCTGAGACGCAGCGAGCGGGCGACACCGGGCTCTACAATATGGACAGTCTCGACGCGGCCATCTGGGAAGAGAAGAAGTATGAGAACATGGTCAAAGAACTGGCCCAGGCCAACTGCCCGGTTTATGTTTTCAACACCGAACAGCTCGGCCAGGATCCCGCGCTGAACAAGGCCATGTCCGGAGAATATCCGCTGAAGAAGCTATCCCAGATTTCGGGCGGGGAATATTTTCCCCGCGTCGAAGATTATGAGAACAGCCTGGCTCAAGTTCAGGGCATAACAGGGACATACTATGTCCTCGGGTATCCCATCAAGGCGAAAGAGGATGGCAAGTTTCACGAAATCAAAGTGAGGGTTTTGCGGAAGGGCTGCGAGGTCCGTGCCCAGAGGGGATACTTCAACCCGAAGCCTTTTCCAGAATTCTCCGAATTCGAAAAGACCCTGCATCTCATGGACGTTGCCTTGACCGAGAGCCCGCAGCTCCAGAGTCCCGCCGGGTTCCCCATGACCGCCCTTCCCTGCCCGACCGGCAAGGAATCCTTGCTTGTCCTTCTCTCTCAGATCCCTAGGGAAGTCTTCGTTCCGGCGGGCCAAGGTCAGAATGAGGTCGTGTCGCTCATTCTCGACAGCCAGAAGAACATCGTGGATTTCAAGCGAGCCGCTGTGGATTTCGCCGGCATCGCCCAGCCAACGCTCTGCCATTACACCTTCTCTTTCCTGCCGCCCGGCGAATACGATTGCCGAGTCGTCGTCCGAAATCTGGAGACCGGCCAGACGGCGGTCGCCCGCGAGTCGGCCCAGATTCCGGCGGCGTCCGCCACTTCGCTCACCCTTTGGCCACCGCTCCTTCTTCGGCCGGAAGCAGACACTTATTACTTCGGCGTCCGGAAGGCGGCCAGGGAGGATGCGGCCGTGACCAGTCCGTCCTTGACCGGCGTTTTTCCGTTCGAGGCCAAAGAATACTCGCCTTGGCTGGGCGATCTAGCAGCCGGCTCGCCGAAGGTCTTTGCCCTGGTGGTCTGCGGTTTCGGGGACATCTCCGAGCCGGAGCTGGAGCTGACGTTTTTGCTGCAGGAAGAGCCCTCGGGCGCAGAAACCCCGATTCCCCACTCCGTCCTCTGGGCGAAGCCGCATTCCCGCGCTGAAGGCGGAGGCGGGTGGCTGGCGCTTCTAGCGCAACTCGAATTTTCGGACCTGAAGCCTGGCCGCTACACGCTGAAAGCCACGGCCAAGGAAACGACAACGAATTCCGAGGCCAAGTCCGTTCAGAGGCTGGACATCCGGTAAGACGATGCGCTGGAATGAAAAGTCCCTCCTCGCCTCCTCCATTCTGGGGCCTGTTTTCAGCCTGATTCTCCTCGCGCCCCCGACTTCTTTGGGCCAGGGGATGGCGGAATTTTCGACTCCGTCCCTGGGCCCGGCGGAGGAAATCCGGCTTCCTGCTATCTTGAACAAGGCCATCCGGTATTGCCGAAGGCTCGAAAAAGCGGCCCTGGACTTCGTCTGCCTGGAAGAGATCTCCGAGAAGATCGATTATTCGAGGGAAAGAGAGGATGAGATCTACGTCCCGCTGAATACCGGGATCCGCACCCAGATCAAGATCGCCAAGCGAAAACAAGAAAATACCTATCTCTATGACTTTCAGTTCACTCGTAAGGGCGAACTCAAGAGGGAAAACCGGACTCTCCTCGAAAAAAACGGGAAAAAGGCCAAGGAACAGGATGCGCCCTTGGAGACTTCCGTTTTTCAGGTCCGGAACGTCCTCTTCGGACCCCTCGGCCTGCTCAGCGAAAACATGCAGGGGTACCACGATTACCAGTTTGTCGGGGAAGAGGAGGTCCAGGGTGAAAAGGTCGCCGTCATAGACGCCACCCCCAAGAAAACGCTCACCGGAAGCCACGGTTTTGGGCGCATCTGGATCAAGGAAGGCGACGGCAGCGTCTTGAAGATCGAATGGAAGCCCGAGTCCCTCCCTGACCTTGAGAACCTCAAAGCCCGGGCGAAAAAATACCAGAGTGAGATGTCGCTCACCCTGATCACGGAATACGGCTTTGAAAAGAACGGGATCCGCTTCCCGAGCCGGGATACCTCCGAAGAGGCCTACGTCAAACCCGATGGGATTAAGTTCGTCAGGTCGCGGACCTCGGTCGTCTACAGGGATTATAAATTCTTCACCGTCGAGACGGACATCACGTATTGACCGGCGGGGAGGCCCGGGAGTTGACCAATTCCTATAAATATTATAAAATTACTAGGATATAAACGAAAGGAGCCGGACATGAAGCGCTATATGGTTCCTCGCGTCAGCCACTGCAAAAGCGGCTGCCACCGCCGATCCTGAGCATGATCTAAAACTGCTTCTTAGGCCTGAAGAGCCCGCCTTTTTTCCCCTCCGGGGGAAAGAGAGGCGGGCTTTTTTTATTCCAGGAGGAACGGGCGATCCGGCGGATGATCGATGAGGTGGAGTATCCCTTGAAGTACGGGGCCCGGACGACCCGGCCGCCCGCCGCCTCGACCTCGGCCCGGCCGACGATCTCGAGGGGACCCCAATCGCCACCCTTAACCAGGACGTCGGGCCGGAGAGCAGCGATCGTCTTTTGCGGCGTCGGCTCGGCGAATGAAGTCAGGTAATCGATGTCGGCCACAGCGGCCAGGATCTCGAACCTCTCCCTCAGGGGAAAGACGGGCCGCGTCGGCCCTTTGAGCCGGCGGACCGAGGCATCGCTGTTCAGGGCGACAATGAGCACATGTCCCAACCTCTTGGCCTCGTGGAAAAGCCGGATGTGCCCGGCATGGAGAAGGTCAAAACAACCGTTGGTGAAGACGACCTTCTTGCCCCGGCGTTTGAGCCGCTGGCGGATCGCGACGAGCTTTTCGAGGGAGTATACCTTCCTTGTTTTTTCTCTCATCGGGCCTATCCCTCAGGCGGCTTGAGGGTGATCCCCGGCGAGAAGCTCCAACCGTGAGTGAGCCTGACGATGCCCACGTCCTTGCGGGTCGACGAGACCAGAAACGAGTAGAGGTTGCGGTGATAGTCGTACGGGTAACCATCCCTCTTGTGGACGGCGACATCCAGATAATAGGTGCCATTGACCAGGCCCAGCTTTTCGATCCGGCAGAGAACCTTCCCCTCTCCCCGGATGGAAAGCGGCTCATAGTCCTCGAGCAGCGTGTTCGTGCCGTAGCAGGAGATGCCCTGGGAGTTGAAGAGGCCGATGCCGAAAGCGAAATCGTCCGCCGGGCTGTGGGCCACGACGTCCATCTCGATGACCAGGCCTTCTTCCGGGGCAAAGACGTGTTTTTCGTCCCCTCGGGCATTTTTCAGGACGACCCGGGTGATCTCGATCTCCCGCTTTCCCCAGCGGTCCTCCCGTCTTTCCTCCTGGTCCTGCGGTTGCGCCGCGGGTTCCCTCTGCTGCCGCTCAAAGCTCCGCTCCTGCTTTTCGGCCACATCCTGGAGGTAGGCATCCGCGACCCGCTTGGGCTCGCCGATCATCTGGACACGGCCGTTCTTGAGCCAGGCCACCCGGTCGCAGATCTTCCTCACGGTATTCAGGTCGTGACTGACGAAGAGGATGGTCTTCTGCCTGCGCCGGAAATCGTCGATCCGGTCGAGGCACTTGGGAACGAAGGAGGCGTCGCCGACGGCCAGGATCTCGTCGATGAGCAGGATCTCCGGGTTGACGTTGATGGCGATGGCGAACCCCAGCCTCATGTACATGCCCGAGGAATACGTCTTGACCGGCGCCTCGATGAACTCCTCGAGCTCGGCAAAGGCGACGATCTCGTCGAACTTGGCGCTGATCTCCTTCCTGGAGAGCCCCAGCATGATGCCGTTGATGAAGATGTTCTCCCGGCCCGTTATCTCCGGATGGAAGCCCGCCCCCAGCTCGATCATAGCCGAGATCTTCCCCTGGGTCCGGACTTCCCCATGCGTCGGCTTGGCGATCCCGGCGACGACTTTGAGCAGCGTGCTCTTCCCCGAGCCGTTCTCCCCGATGACGCCGAAGGTCGTGCCCTTCGCGACGGAAAGCGTGATGTCGTCGAGCGCCGTGACCAGCTCGTCCGGCCGGAGCGCCCGAAAGAGGTCACCCTTGACCAGGGCGCTCTTGAACGTCTGAAAGCGGTGCCGGGCGGAGTATTTTTGGTAGATCCGGGAGACGTGGTCGACCTCAATGGCGTACACTTAGACCTCTTCGGCGAAGGAGTCCCGCAGCCGGTCGAAGATCAGATAACCGATGACGAAGAAGGCCAGGGAGACGAGCAGGGTTATCCCGAGGCGTTTCCAGTGGAACAGCTCTCCATAAAACAGGCAATACTGGTACCCTTGGATGATGTGCGTCATAGGATTAAGGTTGAGCATGAGGCGAAGGGGAGGCGAATTCTGGATGGTCCCGAAGGTCATCGGATAGATGATCGGGGTGGCGAAAAACCAGAAGGTCAGCCAATTGGCCAGGATGTCCTTGATGTCCCGGAAGTGAACGGTCAGGGAGGAGATCATCAGGTTAAAGCCAAGGGTGAAGATATACTGGACGAAGATGACGACGGGCAACAAAAGGACGTAAGGCGTCAGCTTCTTCCCCAGGAGCGGGATGAAGACCAGCACGATGGGCAGCCCGAAAAAGAAATGGATCATGTTGCTGGTCACAGTCACCACGGGAAGGACCTCGGCCGGAAAGAGGATCTTCTTAATGAGGTTCCCGTTGATCATCAGGACGTTGGCCGATTCCAGGGTGGATGAGGAGAACCATTGCCACGGCAAAATGCCGCAAAAGAGATAGAGCGCATAGATGAGAGGCCGGGATTCGAAGGCCGGGTCGCGGGGGTTGATGATAAGGCCGAAGACGGCCGTGTAGACGATCATGAGGAGCAAGGGGTTGAAAAAGGACCAGAGGAACCCGAGGACGGTGCCCCGGTAACGCGCCTTGAGCTCCCGAACGACCAGGTTCTGGATCAGAACGCGGCACCGGTAGAGCTCCTTGAGGTTTCTAAAGACGCGGGTCACGTTCTTCTCCAGCGAATATGGACTTCATTTCCGGGCTATAGACTCCCCTCTCCGCGTACACCCGCAGGGGCGGGAGGACATCCAGAGAGGGCGCCTCAAATCGGTTCTCGGACAGGAACCAGCGAGCCGGTTCCCCGCTTCGCGAATGGACGAATCGCAGGGCTCTTGTTTTCAATCCGGCTTCCTCCAACGCCCTGTCAAAATCGCCTCTCCTCTTGACCGGGTAGATAAAACAGGCGCGGCCGTCCTTCTCCAAGACCCTTCCGGCGGCCTGCATTATATCAAAAATATCCCCTTTTATCTCATGCTTGGCGATGGATTTTTCCTCGCAGCCGCTGAGGTGCCCTCCCCTGCCCTTGATATATGGAGGATTGGAAAAGACGATGTCGAACCTCTCCCCTGGCCGAAAATTCCTGAGGTCCTGCTCCAGGATGACGATCCTCTCCTCGAGGTGATTGAGGGCGACATTGCGGCGGGCCAGGTCGGCCAGGCCGGGCTGGACCTCCAGGCAGACGATCCGCCGGAAAGGCTTCGGGCTGAGAAGAAGCGAGACGATGCCGTTGCCGGCGCCCAGCTCGAGCAGCCGGTCCCCCGGCCGCGGACGGATGAAATCGGCCAAAAGAGGGGCATCGACCGAGAATCTGTATCCCCGCTTCTTCTGCAGAAGGAGGATGCGGCCGTGGTAGAACGTGTCGAGGGTCTCGTCGTCGCGGGGCGAGGGCTCACGCCTCTGCATCTTCGCTCAGCTCGACAAAGACGACCACCAGCTCCGGCCCGACTTCGGCGTATCCGCCGCGAACGGGGAACGATTCCCCTCTGTCTCCCGTTCGATACGACACCAGGCCCGGGCCCAGCGCCGCGAAGAGCGGCCGATGTCCTGGAAGGACTCCCAGGTATCCCTCGAGGCTCGGGATGGTCACTTCATCGACGTCCAGGTCGGCCAGAAGGCTTCGAGGGGTGATGACCCTGAGACGGAGCGCAGAGGGAAGGTCCTGGCTCATGAGGCCTGCAGCTCCTCCGCCCGCAGGACCACTTCCTCGATCGGCCCCGCCATGTAGAAAGCCTGCTCCGGCTTGTCGTCGTGTTTTCCTTCGACGATCTCCCGGAAGCCGCGGATCGTGTCCTCGATGGGAACGTATTTGCCCGGACGGCCCGTGAATTCGACCGCGACATGAAACGGCTGGGACAGGAACCGCTGGATCTTTCGGGCTCTGGCGACGACCAGCTTGTCCTCGTCCGAGAGCTCCTCGATGCCCAGGATGGCGATGATGTCCTGGAGGTCTTTGTATCTCTGCAGGACCTCCTTGACCCGACGAGCTGCCGTGTAATGGGCTTCTCCGATGATGCGCGGGTCCAGGATCCGGGAAAACGAATTCAGCGGGTCGACGGCCGGGTAGATGCCGATATCGGTCAGAGCGCGAGACAGGTTGGTGGAGGCATCAAGATGGGAGAACGTCGTCGCAGGAGCCGGGTCGGTGAAATCATCAGCCGGGACATAGATGGCCTGGACAGAAGTGATCGATCCCTTCTTGGTCGAGGTGATCCGCTCTTCGAGCTCGCCGAGCTCAGTCGCCAGGTTGGGCTGGTAGCCGACCGCAGAGGGCATCCGGCCGAGGAGCGCCGAGACTTCGGAGCCCGCCTGGGTGAAGCGGAAGATGTTGTCGATGAACAGCAGGATGTCCTGATTCATCTCATCACGGAAATATTCGGCCACCGAAAGCGCCGTCAGTCCGACGCGGAGCCTGGCTCCGGGAGGCTCGGTCATTTGCCCGTAGATCAGGGCCGTCTTGTTGATGACGCCTGACTGTTTCATCTCCAGCCAGAGGTCGTTGCCTTCCCTCGTCCTTTCCCCCACTCCGGCGAAAACAGAGTAGCCGCCATGCTTCATGGCGACGTTGTGGATAAGCTCCTGGATGATGACCGTCTTCCCCACGCCCGCCCCGCCGAAGAGCCCGATCTTCCCGCCCTTGAGGAACGGCTGGATGAGGTCGATGACCTTGATCCCGGTCTCGAACATCTCCAGCTTGGTGCTCTGCTCCTCGAGCGGCGGTGGCAGACGGTGGATGGGGTATTTCTTCTTCGCCTTGACGGGCCCCAGATGATCCACGGGCTCACCGATGACATTGAGCACGCGGCCGAGCGTCTCCTCCCCCACGGGCACTTCGATCGGCCCTTCCTGGTCAACCGCCGCCATCCCCCTGGCCAGGCCGTCGGTCGGATGCATAGAGATGCAGCGCACCTTATCCTCGCCGATGTGCTGCTCTACTTCGACGATGATATCCACGGGGAAGGACGTCTCAAACCCTTCGCTGGTGATCCGGATGGCGTTGTAGATCTCCGGCAACTGCATGTCCTTGAACTCGACGTCCACTACGGGGCCGATGATTTCAACCACCCGGCCGATTCGACGGCCCTTGCTCTCGTTGGTCATGGCGTTCTCTCCTATTTGGCCAGCGCTTCCACAGCCGTCATGATCTCCAGCAGTTCCTTGGTGATGGAGGCCTGCCGGATCTTGTTCAGGGCGAGGACCAGGTCGCTGATCAGCTCCTCGGCGTTCTTGGTGGCGTTCTCCATGGCCATCATCCGGGCCGCCTGTTCAGCAGCCAGGGACTCGAAGAAGCAATGATAGACCTGCGTCTCAATATAGAGGGGCAGGAGCGACCGCAGCAACCGTTCGGATTCAGGCTCCCAATCCGGGGGAAAAGCGACCCGGGCGGCCTCCTTTTCCGTTTCGGCCACGGGAAGCAGGCGGGTGATGGTGAGGCGCGGGGAAAGGATCGACTTGAACTCGTTGTAGATCAGGTAAACGGCATCTGCCCGGGAGAAGGTGTACTGCCGCATCAGGAACTGGGCGATTTCTTTGAGGTCGCGAAAGCCTAGCTTAGCCGCCCTTTCGGCGTGCGCCAGGTGGACGGCATACCGCTGCCTGCGGAAAAAATTGACCGCCTTTTTGCCCACCAGGATCAGCCCGATATCGCAGTTCGCCGACTTCTCCTCAAGAAAGGCTTGCGCTTTGGACAGCAGGTTGGAATTGAACGCGCCGCAGAGCCCCTTGTCCGAAGTGATGATCAGAACTTCGATCTTTTTCTCTTCCCTCTGGTCGAACAGGGGTGACGCCAGGCGTCCGGCCCAGGAGGCGATCTTTTCCAGCAGGCTGGGGAGGTCATGCCACTGCGGCCGTCCCTCCAGGATGGTCCGCTGGGCCTTCTTGAATTTGGCCGTTGACACGGTCTTCATCGCCTGGGTGATCTGCTGCGTATTATGGACGCTCCTGATGCGCCGCCGCAGGTCGATAAGGGCCGGCATCCTATTCTTCTTTTTTGAACCGGGCGTTGAATTCCTGAAGGGCCTCGGCGATCTTCCCGTCCAGGGTCGCATCGATGGTTTTTTTCTCGGCGATCTGGCGGAGGACGTCCGGCCGTTCCTTTTCCATGTAGGCGTAGAGCTTGGTCTCGTAGTGCCTGATCTTTGTTGCGGGGATTTCGTCCAAGAACCCCCTGTTCCCCGCATAGATGATTAGGACCTGCTTCTCGACGGGGAAGGGGGCATACTGGTCCTGCTTGAGGACTTCGGTCAGACGCTGTCCTCTTTCCAACTGGGCCTGGCTGGTCCGGTCGAGCTCAGTGCCGAACTGGGCGAAGGTCACGAGATCCCGGTATTGCGCCAGGTCGAGTCGCAGCTTCCCGGCCACCTGTTTCATGGCCTTGATCTGAGCGTTTCCGCCGACGCGGGAGACCGAAATTCCGACGTTGATGGCCGGCCGGATGCCGGCGTTGAAAAGCTCCTGCTCAAGGTAGATCTGGCCGTCGGTGATGGAGATGACATTGGTCGGGATATAGCCCGACACATCGCCGGCCTGGGTCTCGATGATCGGCAGGGCCGTCAGGCTTCCGCCTCCGTGCTCGTCGTTGAGCTTGGCCGCCCGCTCGAGGAGACGGGAGTGAAGGTAGAAGACGTCTCCCGGGTAGGCCTCGCGCCCCGGCGGCCGGCGCAGGAGCAGTGAGATCTCGCGGTAGGCCGCGGCGTGTTTGGACAGGTCGTCGTAGACGAGCAGAGAGTGCTGTCCTTTGTCGCGGAAATATTCTCCCATGGCGCAGCCGCTGTAGGGAGCCAGATACTGAAGCGGCGATGGATCGCTGGCCGAGGACGCTACGACGATGGTGTAGTCCATCGCCCCGTGATCCTCCAGGATCTTGATCGTATAGGCAATGGTCGAGTTTTTCTGCCCGATGGCCACGTAAACGCAGGTGACGCCGGCACCCTTCTGGTTGATGATCGTATCGATGGCGATGGCGGTTTTTCCGGTTTGGCGGTCGCCGATGATGAGCTCTCTCTGGCCCCTGCCGATCGGGATCATGGCATCGATGGCCTTGATTCCCGTCTGGAGGGGCTCCCGGACGGGGAGGCGGTTCACGACCCCTGGCGCCAGGCACTCGACGAACATGCTGATATCGGAGGGGATCGGTCCCTTGCCGTCGAGAGGCTGGCCGAGCGGGTTGACGACACGGCCGACGAGAGCCGGCCCGGCCGGAACCTGCATGATGCGGTGGGTCCGGCGGACGAGGTCCCCTTCCTTGACCAGGTGGCTTTCCCCGAGGAGCACGGCGCCGACACTCTCCTCCTCGAGGTTCAGGGCGAGACCGAAGAGGTCGCGCGGGAATTCGAGCAGCTCGTTGTACATGACCCGGTCGAGGCCGTGGATGCGGGCGATCCCGTCGCCGACAGAGGTGACGGCCCCGACTTCCCGGACGTCGATCTCGGACTCATAACCCTCGAGCCGCTGCTGAATGATCCTGGTGATTTCGTCGGCCTTGATGTCCATGGCGCTTCTTAC
>Ga0153915_10000881_pt1 | contig 27777 bp, 21 predicted proteins | sample Opewatmetagenome_2_FD_107003 | JGI IMG/M metagenome (GOLD analysis project Ga0153915, IMG submission 107003) | Freshwater wetland microbial communities from Ohio, USA - Open water 3 Core 3 Depth 3 metaG | ecosystem: Environmental > Aquatic > Freshwater > Wetlands | place: USA: Ohio, Lake Erie...
CCCTTGCTTGTAATCGCGGGCGCCGGCAGCGGGAAGACGCGAACGCTGGTGTACAGGGTTGCCAGGCTTATTGATAACGGTGTATCCCCGGAAAGCATCCTGCTCCTGACATTCACCAGGAAGGCGGCAGGGGAGATGCTTGAAAGGGCCGAACATCTTACCGACGACAGATGCAGGCACGTCTCAGGCGGGACATTCCATTCCCTGGCGCACCAGGTGTTGCGAAGCAAGGCGGAGGTAATCGGCTTTGAAAGGACCTTCAGCATCCTGGACAGGCAGGACATGGAGGAGATCATACAGTCCCTTGTGCAGGATGCCGAAATAGAAAAGAAGGCCATCAGATTTCCCAAAAGGGCGACACTGGCAACCATACTGAGCAAGGCGGTAAATACCGAGGTCCCTATCGAGACCCTGATGAGAGAGGAATTCTCTCAGTTCCTGGAATACATGCCGGAGATTGTCAAGATCGCTTCCGCCTACAGGGGATATAAGAAGACCAACCAGCTTATGGATTATGACGACCTGCTGATCTCCTTCAGACAACTGCTGTCTGAAAATGAGGCCGTCAGGGCTGAGTTGGGGGATAGATACAGGTATATCATGGTTGATGAGTACCAGGACACCAACGGGATACAGGCGGACATTGTCAGAGGTCTCGCATCAACCCACGGGAATATAATGGTTGTGGGTGATGATTCCCAGTCCATATATTCATTCAGGGGCGCCAATTACAGGAACATGTTTGATTTTCCGAGACTTTTCCCCGGCGCAAGGATCATAAAGCTTGAACAGAATTACCGGTCGACACAGCCGATACTTGCCTTGACCAACGCCATTATGGCCCAGGCCGCTGAAAAATATACCAAATGCCTCTTTACCAAGAGACAAGGCGGGCAGAAACCGCAGGTAGTCGATGTGAAGACTGACCCTGAACAGGCCCTTTTCATATCAGGCCGCATAAGGGAATTTCTGAATCAGGGCCTGTCGCTTAAGGATATGGCGGTATTGTTCCGTGCGGCGCATCATTCCTTTGAACTGGAGATGGAACTGGCCAGACAGAATATCTCCTTTGTAAAATACGGGGGATTTAAATTCATGGAATCCGCCCATATAAAGGATGTACTGGCATATCTCAGGGTTATTGTGAACAGGAATGATACGTTAAGCTGGGGCAGGGCGCTCAGGCTGATTCAGAAGATAGGGCCCAGAAAAAGTCAGGCCATTATGGACTGGATGAAGAAGGAGCAGCGCATGCCCTGGCAGATCCATGAATGGCCGGGGGCCGGAAAAAATGATGAGGCGTTGAAGGCCCTTTCCGATCTTATGAAGGGGCTGTCAAAGGAGAGTATCACGCCAAAAGAGGCCGTCGAACTGGCCAACAGGTATTATGACCCGATACTCAAGGAGAATTTTGATAATTTTCCAAAAAGGCAGAAGGACCTTGAACAGATAGCATCCATGGCAGGGCGATACAAAAAGCTGCGCTCCTTCCTGGATGACCTGGTGCTTGACCCGCCGACCAGCAGCGCCGAGGTCGGAACAGAGCCGGGCGACAGTTACCTGACCCTTTCCACTGTCCATTCATCAAAGGGATTGGAGTGGTCCGTGGTCTTTATTATCTGGATCATGGAAGGATGTTTTCCATCCGCCAAGTCCTATTCCAGCCAGGCCGATCTTGAGGAGGAAAGGCGTCTGTTGTATGTTGCGGCCACAAGGGCTAAAGACCGTCTGATACTGTGTTATCCCGGGCAGGAGGAACTCCCCATATGGCAACTGGCGGAGACAGGCTACAGGAACGGTCTGTCTTCCTTCATCAGGGCGCTTCCGGGCGAGGTTATGGAATACGCATCGCCAAGGTCGGCCTTCCCGAGGACGGGGTTTTCATTCAATGGACAAAGGGAGCCAATCCATGGCGGACGGGTTGCAACGACACCATCACTTTTTTCAAAGGCCCCCATGTCGCGGGATATGGATCAAACCATGCAGCCCAAGTTTTCAGGGTTAAGACCCGGAGACAGGGTCAGGCATCCGGCATTCGGACGGGGGGTTATCTCCAGGCTTATCGACAATACAAAGGTGGAGATATTGTTCAGGGACGTGGGACGAAAACTGCTCCATCTTGAGCATACGACACTTGAGAAATTATGAAAAGAATTCAGAAACTAACATCATATAAAGAAGCGGTTCAATACCTTTACGGCCTTCAAAAATACGGGATTAAATTCGGTCTTTCCAAGACATCCAATATCATGAAGGCCCTGGGCAATCCCCATCGGGGACAGAGATATATCCATATCGCCGGCACTAACGGGAAGGGATCTGTGTCGGCCATGCTGGAATCTATCCTGATGAAGGCGGGAATGAAGGTCGGTTTTTATTCTTCCCCCCATCTTGTCCGGTTTACCGAGCGTTTCAGGATCAACAGGAATGAGATTTCACAGACAAAGACGGTTGAACTGGTAAATGAACTCAGGGGAGCGATTGATCCTTCCGGGCCCCCCACATTTTTTGAGGCCGCTACCGCCATGGCCTTGTCCTGCTTTGCAAAGGAGGAGACGGACATCAGCATCATGGAGGTTGGCATGGGTGGAAGACTTGACGCCACGAACGTGATAAGGCCTCTTGTATCGATCATTACAAATATCTCCCTTGAACATCAGGATTTTCTCGGGAACCGGCTGATCGATATTGCGGGAGAAAAGGCAGGGATAATCAAGAAGGGCGTTGACCTTGTGACAGCGGCCACCCAGCCTTCTGTAATAAAACTCTTTGAAGAGACATGCGAGGCCAAAAAGGCGGTCTTCAGGAGGATAGGGAAGGATTTCAGGTGCCGGTCAAAGGGGCATGAGATAAGCTATTTTGGAATGGAGCGCGATTTAAAGGGACTCAGGCCGAGTCTTACAGGCCGCTATCAGAACAAAAACGTTGCGCTGGCCATGGCGGTTGCAGAGATGCTTGAGGCAAAGGGATACAGGATATCGGAGAAGGATATCAGGGATGGTTTGGCGGAAACAGTCTGGCCGGGGCGGTTGCAGATAATGTCCAGGGACCCCCTTGTTATTCTGGATGGGGCACATAATCCCGGCGCTGCCAGGGAATTAGCGGGATCAATAAGCGGTTTTTCCTATGGACGTCTGATCGCTGTCGTGGGGATAATGGGAGATAAGGATATAAAAAATATTATTAGGTTGATTTCTCCTGTCGCAGATTACATAATCTGTACAAGACCGGATTATTACAGGGCTGCTGATCCGGGACGGATCATGAAGGAGGTGTCAAGCCTGGGGAAACGGGGAGAGGCGTTCGATTCATTGGCCGGGGCCATTGAAAAGGCAAAGGCCATGGCCTCTTCAAGGGATCTGATCTTGATCACGGGGTCATTGTTCACCGTGGGCGAGGCGCTTACAATACTTGATCCTGCAAGATACAGTCCGGATTCGATATGAGAAAAAAGCTGCCGGCGTTCGGCAATCAGCTGTCAGCTATATTAAATGTTCCACGACTAGGCCTATTTGACGTGCTTTTTGATTTTACCCATTTTCATTAAAGATTGATCTAAAAGCAAAAATCGGAGGAAACAATGCACTCAGTAATTATGGCAGGCGGTTCAGGGACGCGTTTCTGGCCTTACAGCCGTATGGAGAGGCCAAAGCAATTTCTGGATATCACAGGTCACGGGCCCATGGTCCTGGAGACCTGCAACAGGCTTGCGCCTGTCGTCAATGATGAGGAGATGATCATTGTCCTTGGAAGCGAGCATCTTGATGAAGCGCAAAGGCTTTTTGCAGGAAGAAAGATAAGGATACTCGCGGAGCCCATCGGTAGAAATACCGCGCCATGTATCGGCCTTGGGGCGATTTATGCCCGTTATCTTGGTTGTGAGAGGTCAATAGCCTTCCTCCCTGCCGACCATTTTATAAGCGACCGCCATGGCTTTTTAAGGGCGCTTGAGCATGCCGGAACCATATCGGAACACGGCGGGATCGTCACGCTGGGCATTGTTCCTACAAGACCTGAGACAGGTTACGGGTACATACGCAGGTCGAGGCACTATTCCGATTCATCCGGGTATTCCGTCTATGAGGTCACAAGTTTTGAGGAAAAGCCCGATCTTAATAAGGCGATGGAATATATGCAGAGCGGGGAGCATTACTGGAACGCCGGCATATTTGTAGCCACTGCCGATACGATATTAAAAGAGATCAAACGGCATCTGCCGGTTCTTTATGAAGGGCTTGTGCTTCTTGAAAAGGGGCTTAAGGACGGAACCTTTGATGAAACCCTGGGAAGGGTATATGAAGGACTCAAATCAGTATCCTTTGACTACGGCATAATGGAAAAGACTAAGGCGCCTCTGTTTGTGGTCCCCTGCGACTGCGGATGGAGTGATGTCGGGTCATGGGAGTCGCTGTATCAATTAAGATCTCCTGATTATGATCATAACAACAACCTTTCTGATGGGGATGTGCTGTTTGTCGATTCAGGAAATAATTTTGTTTCAGGAGAAGGCGAAAAATTTATCGCGTGCCTTGGAGTTGAAAATCTGATAGTGGTTGATACGGATGATGCCCTGCTTGTAGCCAACATGGGTAAATCCCAGGAGATACGGAAGATAGTCGAACATCTGGCTGCCCAAAATAAAAAGGAATTGTTATGAATCCCTCCGCGTTCAGGGAATACGATATCAGGGGAAAATACCCCAATGATCTTAACGGTGAAACGGTATATGAACTCGGCCTCTCCATCGGGACATACTTGAGAGAAAAAGGCGCCAAAAGGATATCTTTAGGCAGGGATTGCCGGTTGAGCTCTCCGGAACTCCATGCCGCCCTGTTAAAGGGTCTTACTGAGACAGGAACGGATATTGTTGATCTCGGTATGGTCCCCACTCCGCTTTTATATTTTTCCATACATCACCTCAATACGGACGGGGGCATTCAGATAACCGGGAGTCATAATCCGCCTGATGAAAACGGTTTCAAGATATGCCTGGGCACAGGATCGGTTTACGGTGAAGAGGTGCAGAAGATCAGGGAGATCGGTGAATCAGGCAGATTTCAAAAGGGGCATGGAAAGGTTGAACACTCAGAGGTTATAACGCCCTATCTTGCCTATCTTAAAAAAAATATCGCACCAGGAGATTTAAAAAGAAAGGTTGTTATTGACGCGGGCAACGGTGTCGGAGGGCTTGCGGCCCCTGATGTATACAGGGCAATGGGGGTTGAAGTAACGGAGATATTCTGCGAGCCTGACGGGAATTTCCCGAATCATCACCCTGATCCGACAATCCCGGCGAACCTCACGCGTCTTATTCGGGAGGTCTCCGAAAGATCGGCAGACCTCGGCATCTCTTTTGACGGCGACGCGGACAGGATCGGCGTCGTTGACAGGGAAGGGAAGATCATCTGGGGCGATCAGTTGATGATAATCTTTTCACGCGACATCCTGGAACGTACGCCGGGCGCAGAGATAATAGGCGAGGTGAAGTGTTCTCAGGCACTTTATGACGACATAAAGAAACATGGCGGGACGCCTGTTATGTGGAAGGCGGGACATTCCCTTATAAAAAGCAGGATGAAGGAGGACCATGCGGCCTTTGCAGGTGAGATGAGCGGGCACCTGTTTTTTGCGGACCGTTATTTCGGATATGATGACGCTATCTATGCGGGCGCAAGGCTCTTGGAGATCCTTACAAGAAAGGCGGTAACGGTTCGTGACCTTCTGGCAGGAGTTCCGAATATGGTTAATACGCCTGAGATAAGGATGGATTGTCCTGATGAAAATAAGTTTGATGTTGTGGCACGGCTTGTAGAGGCATTTAAAAAGGAATATGATGTCATAGATATTGACGGCGCAAGGGTCTTGTTTGAAAGCGGATGGGGGCTTGTTCGGGCATCGAATACCCAGCCGGTTCTGGTCCTGCGATTCGAGGCGGAAAATGAGGAAAGGCTTTTGGAGATAAAAGAGCTGTTTATGAAGAAGGTGAATGAGTTCATTTAAGAAAGGACATATTAGATGGAAAAAGAAATAAGGGTGCGGTTCGCGCCCAGTCCGACAGGATATCTGCATATCGGCGGGGCTCGGACAGCTATATATAACTGGCTTTTTGCAAAGAAGAACAACGGCAAATTTATTCTAAGGATAGAAGACACTGACACTGAGAGGTCAACCCAGGACTCGATCCAGGGGATCATCGACGGACTGACATGGCTGGGCGTTACATGGGATGAAGGACCCTATTATCAGTCGGAGTTTATAGGCCAGCACCAGGAGGCGGCTGAAAGGCTCCTTGAAACGGGGCACGCATATAAGTGCTTCTGCACAAAGGAGGAACTGGAGACAAAGAGGGAAAAGGCCTTCAGCGATAAGGCGGACACAAGATATGACGGCACATGCCGGGATCTCACGAAGGAACAGATAGCCGAGAAAGAGGAGGCAGGCATCCCTTACACCATCAGACTCAAGGTGCCAAGGGGCGAAGGCGCCGTCAAATTCAAGGATGAGGTCTATGGGTACATTGAAAAAAGGTACGAGGACATAGAGGACTTCGTCATAGTAAGGTCCAACGGCCAGCCGCTTTATGTCCTTTCCAATGCGGTTGATGATATCCGCGACGGTATTACGCACATCCTGCGCGGCCAGGACGGGCTGGCCAATACCCCCAAGCAGATACTGATCTATAACGCCCTTGGCGCAGAGGTGCCTGCCTTTGCCCATATGTCCCTTACCCTGGACAACAAAAAGGCAAAGATATCAAAAAGGGTCCATGTCGAGGTAGTAGCGGTGCATTTTTACAGGGATAGGGGATTCATACCCTGGGCCTTTGTAAATTTTCTTGTCCTTCTGGGGTGGTCCACCCCGGAATCAAAGCAGTTTTTTTCAAAGGATGAACTGATTCAGGCCTTTTCCCTTGATGGCATCAATAAGTCCAATTCTATCTTTGATGTAAGGACCGGCGATCCGAAGTTCTTTACCGATCCCAAGGCCATAAGCGTCAATTCCCATTATGTAAGGACACTCCCTATTGATGACCTGATCCCCTATGTCAAGGCCGAGATGGAAAAGGCCGGCATCTGGGATGCTGAATTTGAGGGGGCAAGAAAGGAATGGTTTATCCATACATTGGAGCTCATACGTGAGCGATATAACTTTACAACCGATTTCGCAACCCTGGGCAGGCCGTTCTTCTCCGATGATTTTGCCATGGAAGAGGAAGCTGTTAAAAAGAACGTGCTCAAGAACCAGGGGCTTGAGACATGGTTTCAAACTCTGGCCGACCGCTTTGAGAATCTGGCTGAATTTGAAAATGCCGGGATAGAGAATATAATCAGGGATATGGCTGAGAAAGAGAATATCAAGGCAGGGATACTGATCAACGGCATCCGCACTGCCGTCACGGGGCAGTCAGTGGGGCCGGGGATCTTTGAACTGCTTAACGCATTGGGCAAAGAGATGGTTGTCAAACGTCTGAGGAAGGCGGTGGAGTTATTCGGTTAGACAAAAACCGGTTCTGAATTACCCGTTCCTGATATTCTTTATTAGGCAATAAATGATCTAAACCTTACGCAGCGCCCGTTCTCCGAACGGGCCATTCTATTGTGCATCTTCCCTGATTCTTTTTCCCATTATCCGGTTGGAAAAATCCTTGATCTTTAACCCTGTCTATGTGAAAATATACCCAAATTTTTGCTGCCACTTATTTTCAATACACCCTTAGGGGTGGTTGAAAACACCTCACTTTATCGCGTTTCAAATTTGTCTTTAGGCCGATCAACCTGCCATTCCATCTGAGAGGGCGGAATCCAGGGAAGCGGATGCCTAAGACCTCTTTCAATCGAATTGAGTCCAACTTTTAAAAAAGTTGATTTCAATATGCCGGTCGTAAAATATAAATGATTACGGTTTTTTTATTTTTCTTTTAAAGTAAGCTCAGAAATTCAAATTCATTTCTCCTCCTATTTATTAGTTCTCTCTTGGAACGACCTTTTTAGAAGAATCTCATATATCTTTGGTGCAACCCGGTATGCGAGATGTGACTCATCAATCTGGTTGTGATCGGAGGTAATTATCAAACCGGTGAACTTAGCAGAGTTCATCATAACGGATTTCATGAGATTAGGAGGTAAATGACATGGAAATAACCAAGGAGAAATCAAAGGTTTTCATAGCGTCAAGCGGCAGAACCCTGACTCTGGCAGAAAAGTTGCGGGACGAACTGCAGACTGAATTCTGCGAGGCGATATTGTGGGCAGAGGAAAGCGAACATCAGCCTGGCGTTACGATAATTGAGATGCTAGAGAACGCAGGCGAGAAGTATGACTTTGCTGTCATCATTCTTGCCAGAGACGATGTGATCTTAAAGGAAAAAAGCGATACATTAAAAGCGCGTGATAATTGCGTCTTCGAAGCCGGGCTCTTCATTGCGTACCTTAAACGGGAGCGTTGTTTCCTCGTAAATAGTGTCCACCAGACTGACCTGCCTTCGGATCTTGGAGGGATAATCTCCCTTCCTTTCACGGAGCCTAAAGACCTATCTGATCGCGGAGCGTGCGCCGATGCGGTCATGAAGGTAAGCAGCGATATAAAGGACAGGATTCAACGTTTGGGGAGGTCGGCCGTTCATACGCGATTGCCGCTTCTTTCTGTTGATGAGGTGTTTCAGAGGGAACGGCCTTTTACCAATGGGGGTGATCTCTATGAAGGTAAGGTCGTCGTATGTGATTTGCAGCCGCTGGGGGGAGCGGAGCTGGCAGCTCAGGTTTCCCGCAACCTGGATAATGGCATCAATTATATCTACTTCCTTTATTTTAGCGACGAAACCATTGAGAAGATTTGTCAGTCTCTACAAATCATCCTTGTGACAGGGATTGACAGCACTGTACAAATTACCGATTTTGGCGCTCGTTTGAAGACAGTCAATGAGAAAAAAGAAAGCATTCTGGCTCATATGAGAAAGATTTACAGCGAACATCGTTTGCGCATCTCACTGTTACCTAGTGTGTCCCAATTCTTTTTTCGCGTCCACAATGCGACCGATCAGAATTTAGCCCGGCTTTATCTGAGGTACCGTGCAAGTGGATTCCTACCATGGGCCGAGGGCGAAAGCGCTAAGTCCATTATGCGCGATATCCAGGAGTATTTTATTGACGAGGAGCGGAACCGTATCTTTTTCCCGTTGAAGGGGGTACAATTTTCTGAAGAGAAAATACAAAAATTAGAAAATTCGCTTAATCGGGGACTAAGTAAATATTTCCCTGGAATCAAAGATGAGGTTAAACAAATGTGCTTGGGATCCAAGTAGTGGCTGTCCGGACGACTATCTCATCCGGGAAAGGAATGGCAGGTATGCAAAAGTATAATATTTTAATCGCATCAAGCGAAAGAACCGAGATACTGGCGGAGAAACTTCGGGACCAGTTAGAAACGGATTATTCTGTGGCCAAGTTGTGGAGGATGAATGTGGTCAGAGGCCAACCGACGGAAACGATCATTGAAATACTTGAAGGATCAACCGAGGAATATGATTTTGCCGCCATCGTTCTCGATGAATCAGATGTGAATGTCAATATGGAAAGTGTTCAGCTAAGAGATCGAGACAATTGTTTTTTTGAACTCGGGTTCTTTTTAGCGGCCTTCGGACGGGAACGATGTTTTATCATAAACAGTAATGAGCGTCCCTACTTGCCGCTGGATCTCGGCGGGATCAAAGCCCTGCGTTTCAAAAAACCGGATCCAGATAGGCTACACAATCGCGAGGCCTGTGCCGATGCAATGCTGAGTGTTAGCAGTCAAATTAAAGACTCGATAGGAAAGGTAAAAAAGGATAAAAACAAGCCATTATCGAAAGAGAAGCTATTGGACAGAGAGCAGAAGCGTCCCGATGGTGAACTCTTAGAGGATCATATCGTCGTATATGAAACACAACCCAGTGAAATTGACTACACAACAGCGTATCAGATCAGAAAGAATATGGACGCAGGCATAGAATACGCTTACTGTTTTCATGGCGGATTGGACTGTGTGGAGAGACTCTGTAGACTTCTCCAGAAGTTGCTGGTTGCGCCCATGCTGAATGACGAAGAAAGAGAAGATTATTCAAAACGAAAGATGAAATTGCTGCAGGAAGACACTCAAAATAAAATCGTTGAAGAATTGATAAAAATTTCTAAGGGCCAACATCTGAAGATTTACCTTCTTCCGAATCGGCCCGAACTGGAATATGTCATTCACAACGCAAAGAGTGCAACAGATGCGGTTTTATATATAAAACACAAAGACACGTTCATTTTGTGGGAAAGAGGAGATTCAGCTCATAAAACCTGGGCAGAGGTGAAAGCCAGACTCGGTGACTGTGTATATTTATCGAATGCAGTGTTCTGTGGAGCCTCTGGATTCAATATAAAAGAAGATGCCTTTTTCAAGATCCTTAAGAGAGAAATGAGAAAGGCCTTTCCCGGAATAGATGAGGAGAACTTAATCAATATTTGCTGCGACGGTTAATTTGACGGTCCGGTTAGCTAGGTTGCAATGTGGTGTGTAGAAATTCTCTTTATTTGTATAATAGTAGTAAAACATCTCGATAGAAAGATTGTAAGAACACTTCCCAAGTTAGTGACCAAGCATGAATGATAAAAGAGGTAAGTATCCCTAATATGCCTAAGCATATCTCATCTTGAGGTCCAAGACTGTGCCGGTGAGCACGCCTTGATGCCTCTCAAAAAGAAAGGAGGTTGCCATGATGCCATATTTTGATGCAGCACTTGCATTCGCCTTGACGATGCTGGCTGTAGCGACCCTCGCGACTCAAATCGTTCGTGTTATCAAGAATACCGCTAAGGTGCGTCGGGATGGACTGAAAGACATGTTAAAGGAGTATTATACATCCGAATTTCAGCCGGTGATCCAGCGGGAACTGAATAGACTGAAGACAACAATAGGTAATCCGGTTGTCACAGGATTGAACCAGGCACTCGCAACATACGACCCCTCCCTGGAGATAAACAAAGCAGAGAATGAAAAGCTTGTTGACATGTCGACTGAAGAGTTGTTGGAACGGCTGAAACGGTCCACTTATGGTAAAAAGTTGCTTGAAGAGCTGGGTGATAAAGCCCAAACTGTCTTCGATGAACTGGGAAAACGCTATGAAGTCGTAGGTAACAAGTTTACAGAGTCCTTCCGGAAGAGCTCAAGGAAATGGGCCACAGGCATAGCTCTGGTTCTCGCCTTTGTTATCAACATCGACAGCATCTACATTGCCAATACGTACATACAGAATGCCAGCATGCGCCAGGCCGTTATCGCCCAGAAGGACGCCTTCGTCGAGGACTATAATGCCTTGGCTAAAAAACTTGAGGAAGAGCAGGGCAGAGATTCGTTCACCAAGGAAGAGCTTGAACAGGCTTTCAAGGACAGCCGGGAACAACTCAATGTTATCACAAATGCCGGCTTCCCAATCGGATGGTCCTATTTTCCTCATTCCTTCTTTCAGGGAGAAAACGGGATATCGAAGGATTTCCAGAACAGGAATAATTATTGGGGTTGGTTCACGTGGTTTTTGGGCAGCCTGATTACCGCCATGCTGGCCGGGCTGGGCGGTCCGTTCTGGTACGATGTTGTGGCCGGGATCTCGCGTGTTGTACAAAGGACCCGCGCTGCGGCAAAGAAACCTGATCAGTCATAAGTGCGCTTTTAACCTGACCTCGGCAAAGTTATGCATTATCTTTTTCGAAAGCATTCTATCTCTGAGGCGAACCGTATTTTGTTTGCTGATGGGCGACAGCATGAATCAAAAACGGATATTTCAGGATTAACACTATTTTAAAAAGGAGGTGTCAAATGGGAAACATAGATGCAATCCTTTCAATCGGACCGCCTCGCAGTCTAGAAGAGGCCAGGGCCAACTGGCCTCAACGCAGCTATACCCAATCTCCCCCGGACTGGCGCGACGAGATCTTCTATTTCCTCCTTCCTGACAGGTTTTCAAACGGCATGGAACGAGACGATCGTCTTCTCGATTGCGACCTGAGCACCAGCAGGGGCCTTAACCGAATACGTTCCATCCGCGGATCAAACTGGAACTGGAAAAACTGGCAGGACTCAGGGGCGAATTACTACCAGGGGGGAACCCTCAAGGGTATAAAGTCCAAACTCGGTTATCTTTCCGATCTGGGAGTGACCACTCTCTGGATTGCCCCTGTCTTTCGTCAGCGTATCGAGGGCAATACCTATCATGGGTACGGGATTCAGAATTTTCTCGACATCGATCCCCGTTTCGGGACACGGCGTGACCTGATTGAACTTGTGGACGCCGCCCACGCAATCAAGCCAAGGAAGATAAACATCATCCTTGATGTCATCTTTAATCACTCAGGTTGTAACTGGTTGTATGATATGAGCGCCGGCAACGCCTATAAACCAAGATATCAGACCAGGCCGGAAGACAGTTACAGGCCGATCTGGGCCCGAAGCGGATACGGCACCGGGATCGGCGACCTCAAGCAGGCGTTAGGTCCTGACGATTACGTCTGGCCCGAGGACCTTCAGGGGGAACTGCGTTATCTGAGGGCAGGATGCGGCAACCTTGGGGCCGGCGATCTGAATGACGATAACGCCGAACACAAACGCACGGATTTTGAGGACCTGCGTAAATTCAATTTGTTCTCAGAAGAGACCTTCAATGCACTCATCCTTATATATCATTACTGGATAGCCCTTGCCGATATCGACGGTTTTCGCATTGATACCTTCAAACATGTAACAAGAGATCAGGCCCGTAACTTTTGCAATGCCATTAAAGAATATGCCGAGATCCTGGGCAAGCAGGGTTTATTTCTTGTTGCAGAAGTGGCGGGAGGAAGCTCTGCCGAAGACCGTTATCTTGACATTACCGGAAGGAACCTTAACGCATGTCTGGACATCGGGGAACAGATGGAGAACATCCGCAATGTCGCCAAAGGCCTGCAATCATTATCAAATTTTTTTGCAGGATTTAATTATTATGATGACGGCATGGGATCCCATCGCAACTATGGATCCAGACACTTAAGCATGTTTGATGATCATGATCGGGTAATGGGTCGCAAGGAGCGTTTTGCCGCCGGGGCGTCCAATGACCATCAAGGGGCGGCAGCCACCGCAATGCAGCTTTTTTCCCTGGGGATACCCTGTATTTATTACGGCTCTGAACAAGGCCTTGCCGGCGGCGCCGACCCCGATGAGCAGAAATGGATAAATAATTGGGGCCGAACCGATTGCATGCTCCGTGAAACGATGTTCGGCCCGGAACATCCGCGTGCTGCGGGATGGGACGGGTCCCAGGGCAAGATCGCCATGGATACAGTCGGATTCGGGCCCCATGGGACGGCAGGCAGGCACGTTTTTAATCCCAACCATCCGATTTATACGAGGATCGCTCAATTATCAAAAGTCCGCAGCGCCTTTATGCCTCTTAGCCGCGGTCGCCAATATCAACGTGAGGTCTCGGTATTGAACGACTATTCATTTTTTATCCAAGGCGCAGGCGAACTAATGGCATGGTCACGGATATTCGACAAGCAGGAGATGCTGGTAGTCATTAATCCGCACGGAAATAATAGCAGAGGCGGGCGCGTTGCAGTTGAGAAACGGTTGTCGTCTGAAGGGATGCAGGTGGTCCTAAATACTGATGCGAAGGCCCCGCTGGAGATGAGACCCGGTGCAAGGTTGGGGCTTGTGACAAACGGGGTATGGAGTTTCATTGAAGTGTTCAGGAATGACTGGATACTCGGTCCGTCGGAAGTAATGGTACTTGCAAATCGTGCGGCATTTAAAGACGCCGGTTTGCCGTGGAGGTGGAATGACTGAGCCTGTTTGGCCGGCAGGAAAATAAGCTTGGGGGCAACTTATTATCTCAGGAATTGAGGCTTGCAATGATGTTTTTAACTGCGATAAGATGGTTTCCAGAAGGAAGCGGGGATGCCAAGTGCAAACAGGCGTTATATGCCCGGCTATCTCCGACGTATAACATGATGATTCAGTCCGTTTTTAAAAAGAGCCTCCGATGCCATCAAACGTCGGCTCTTCCCTTGTGCAAGATTTTAACCGGACATTATTGGCATAAACTATATTATAACTAAAATTATTTTGTTGCAGGGTCTTCTAAAAGGACGAGAAATTCTGCGCGCTCAAAGGAGAACATGAATTATGGCTAAAAAGACTATCGTAGTGTTCGTACATGGGTGGAGTGTCACTAATACTGACACCTATGGAGGATTGCCGTTGCGCCTGCGAACTGAGGCAGAGACGCGGGGGATCGATATTCTGATTAAGGAGATTTACCTTGGCCGCTATATCAGCTTTCACGATGAGGTAAGGGTCAGCGATATCTCAAGGGCCTTTCTTGCGGCGCTTGATGAACTGTCTGATGTTCTGAAAGACGGAAGCCGCTTCGTTTGCATCACCCACTCAACAGGAGGGCCTGTGATACGCGATTGGTGGCAACGCTACTACATGATGGCTGCAAAGAGCGGAACCTCTGCCCTATGAGCCACCTTATCATGCTGGCGCCCGCCAACTATGGCTCTGCGTTGGCCCAGCTCGGCAAGGGCAGATTGAGCCGGTTGAAATCATGGTTCGGAGGAATTGAGCCCGGACAGGGCGTGCTGGACTGGCTGGAACTGGGAAGCGTAGAATCATGGGATCTTAACCTGGAATGGATACTTAGTGAAGGAAGTCAAATCGGCACAAAAGGCGTTTTTCCTTTCGTTCTTACGGGACAGTGCATTGACAGATCGGTTTACGACGCCCTTAACTCGTACACCGGCGAAATGGGTTCTGATGGCGTAGTTCGAGTAGCGGCTGCGAATCTCCGCGGCACTTACATTAAACTGATGCAGGAGGCCCCGAAGCCTGATCCGGCCAAGAAAGGAAAATATTCAGCGGATGCGCTGAAAATAGTGACGATTAAGCAGGCCCCGGACACTGCTTTGCGTTTAATAAGCGGAAAATCTCACTCCGGCAAGGACATGGGCATCATGCGCAGCATCAAGGAGGCTCAAAGCGATAGAAATAGCCAGGATACTATAAATTCGATTATCGCGTGTATCCAGGTCCAGACCACGGATCAATATAAGAAACTATGTGAACAGTTTTTAGTTGAAACAGAGGCCATACAAAAAAACGAGCGATTAGAAGTTGATAAACATTTTTTAAGGTCAGACACCCTCTTTTTCCACGACAAATGTTCGATGGTTATTTTCAGGGTGCGTGATGATGAGGACCGGCCGGTTTCCGATTATGACCTTGTTCTTATCGCCGGTCCGGAGGCCGATCCCAATCATCTCCCAAAAGGATTTTTCATAGATCGCCAGCGCAATCGCGTCAATCCAGAAACTATCACATATTTCTTCAACAACGATGTCATGAAAGGAACGGAAGCGGTTACGGATAAAGAAGGCAATGTCGTAAGGGAAGCAACACAAGGCGCCGGGATGTTGGGTGTCAGGATAGTTGCCAGGCCCGCCGACGGGTTTGTCCACTACCTTCCGTGCGAGATGAAGGCATCAAAAAAAATGCTTGAGTCAGCGCTGCATCCCAACAGCACTACGCTGATCGATATCCGGTTGCGACGCGTCGTTCGCAAGAACGTGTTCCGTCTGGATAAGATGACTGCCCAGACCAAGCCGATGAACTTTGATAAGACTAAACCCGGCGACGAGATTATTGGGTGATTAATGGATATGAATCAGCGTTGAAGTTTGACCCCGTTGGAATAAACAGCTTACGAGTTGAAAATCAAAAGATATCCTCTTCATTATCAAATAAGTCAGTAATTTCCGGTTAAGATCTTGCAAAGAATATGAACAAGCATTTTCGTCATGGGCCTCCCGTGACAACGGTGCAGGCTAATGCAAAATCTTAACCGGAAATTACTGACCTTTGGGACCTATCAGCCGTACATGATGATATCCAATCTAAACAGCACAGCTTTTCCCCCGCCATTCATCAGTTCTTATGTCAGAGTCGTGCCTTGGGCTTGACATATTATCTTTAGATTGAGAAGATGCTTATGAACAGAATATTGAATATAGTTGCTGAAAATAATGGGTAAAAAATTTTCTATAAATAGAGGGCATGTATCAAATCCTTCGGCAGTTGAAGGGGTTGATAAGCGCCGGTCTGATCTTCTGAAGCTTTTCGAGGAATGCCGATTATGCCCCAGGAACTGTGGGATCAATCGTATGCATGAATCGGCAAAGGCGCATTCAGGCTTCTGCAGACAGGACTATCGGCTGCGTGTGGCCCATGTCGGGGCGCATTTCGGGGAGGAGCCGCCCATCTCAGGGACAAGGGGGTCGGGCACGATCTTTTTCAGCGGGTGTTCCTTGAGGTGTTCCTTCTGTCAGAATCACCAGATATCCCTTGAAGGCTCGGGCGATATTATGACTATTGAGGAATTGTATGAAACGGTTGTTGAACTGATAAAAAGACAGGATGTCCATAACATCAATCTGGTCACGCCTGATCATTTTTTCCCCTATACATTCCAACTTGTCGATCTTCTCAGAGAAAACGGATACAACATACCCATTTTGTATAACACGTCCGGATATCAATCCCTCACGATGCTTAAGTTGGCGGAGGACTATGCGGATATCTATATGCCTGATTATAAATATTCGGACACTGAGATCGCCAAGGCCCTTTCCAGGTGCAGCGATTATCCGGGCAAGGCGCTTGAGGCGATAAGCGAGATGGTCAGACAGAAGGGATTCCTGGATGCGACACAGGAGGGGCATGAGGCGGCGGCCAGGGGAGTCCTCGTGCGGCATCTCATCCTTCCCGGCAAGGTGCGGAATTCTATGGACGCTCTTACCTCACTCTTTCTTGAGTTCGGACCGGAGATTCCCATAAGCCTGATGTCCCAATACCACCCTGTTGCACAACACAAAGACCCGGATATGAACCGAAAAATAACGATAGATGAATTTGACACTGTGTATCAACATGCCCTAGATTTTGGATTTAAAAATATGTTTATTCAGTTCCCGGCAGATTACCGTCAGGATAAGCCGCCTTTCCTTCCTGATTTTCATGAAGATGAGCCGTTCCCTGGGAATAAGGAGGTGGGCCGCTGATCTCCGGGAAGCCGGGGAAATTATTGTTTTGAACCGGATCAGGAATCCGGCTTATAATAGGGAAAAATATTAATTGAGGAGGCAGCCATGAAAATATTGATAGTCTATTATTCCATGTATGGCCATATCCATCGTATGGCTGAGGCTGTTGCCGATGGAGTCGGAAAAGTTAAAGGGGCGGATGTGTCTATGCGCCGCGTGCCCGAGACATTGTCCCAGGAGGTACTTGGAAAGATGGGGGCGATAGAGGCACAAAAGGTCTTCAGTCATGTGCCCATTGCCACTGTAGATGAATTGGCGACGGCAGATGCGATAATTTTCGGAACGCCGACCCGTTACGGCAATATGTGCGGCCAGATGCGCCAGTTCCTGGATGCCACCGGCCAATTGTGGGCAAAGGGGGCATTAACGGGAAAGGTCGGAAGCGTGTTTACAAGCTCAGGGACCCAGCACGGCGGGCAGGAATCAACTATATTAAGTTTTCATATAACTCTGCTGCATCATGGCATGATCATAGTGGGGCTTCCCTATGCCTTTCAGGGGCAGATGCGCATTGATGAAATAACGGGCGGGTCACCTTACGGCGCATCCACGATTGCGGGCGGCAGCGGTCAAAGAATGCCGAGCGAGAACGAACTTGAAGCAGCGAGATATCAGGGTGAACATGTAGCCAGGATAGCGGCCAGGCTGGCAGGGTAAGGGAGCAAATTCAGGACAAGGATATCGTTCGTCACTCGCTTTCTTCAGAAGCGTCATCGGTCGCATCGTCTTCTATGCGTGACACAGGTTCAGCCTCTGCAATGCCCAGCAAAGATTTGGACTGATCGGCAGGGAGTTGTTCCACAGAGCGGAGCTTTTTCTCCATGGCCCTTGTCCTTTTAGCGGACTCGTCAAGGGTGTTTGAAACGGTGTTTATCTGCTTTTTTACCCTGTCAAGCACATCGCCGAATTTTCCAAACTCCGTCTTGACCGCGCCAAGGACAGTCCAGACCTCGCTTGCCCGTTTTTCGATAGCCAGGGTCTGAAATCCTACCCGCAGGCTGTTCAGGATGGCGGACAGGGTGGTAGGTCCTGCAACGAGGACCCTGTGTTTCTGTTGTATCTCATCATGAAGGCCGGCTTGACGCAGCACCTCGGCGTATAGTCCTTCTGTAGGCAGAAACAATATTGCAAAATCCGTGCTTGAAGGCGGATTTACATACTTATCCTGGATATCCTTTGCCATCTTGATCACGGCCTTGCGGAGTTCATTCGAAGCCGCCTCAACACCTTCGGCATCAGCGATCCTTGCCGCCTCTACAAGGCGTTCATAGGCCTCCTTGGGAAATTTTGAATCAATAGGGAGCCAGACCGGAGCATCATGGTCATGTCCCTTGCCTGGCAGCTTGATCGCGTATTCAACGCTTTCTCTGCCTTCCTTTGTGCGTACATTCTGTGCGTACTGATCAGGCGTTAAAATTTCAGAAAGGATCGCGCCCAACTGGTATTCGCCCCATGTGCCGCGTTCCTTGACGTTGCCTAGCACGCGCTTGAGGTCGCCTACTCCGGTGGCCAATGTCTGCATCTCGCCCAGCCCCCGTTGAACCGCCTCAAGCCTTTCACTGACCAGCTTGAAGGATTCTCCAAGCCTTTTTTCAAGGGTATGATGAAGTTTTTCATCAACTGTCTGTCTCATCTCATCGAGCTTCTTCTCATTGCTTTCCTGTATCTGTCTGAACCTGAGATCAAGAGCTTCTCTCGCTTTTTCCTGTTCCTGCTGTTGTGTCTTCTCAAGTCCCTTTAGCGCGGCTATCACGTCCGCCAGGTGTTTCCTCTGGTCTTCTATCACCTGACGGAGTTTTTCATCAAGGATGGAGCGGATCTGCTCCAGACGTTCTTCATTCGTCCTGGTCATTTTCTCCAGGAGATTTTTCTGATCATCGCCGAGTGTGTTTACCAGCCTTACCAGCACTTCGTTGGCCTTTGCCTGGATGTTCGCAACCTCCTCCCTAAGCCCCCTTGCCTGCCGGGCTGTTTCATCACGGGATTCCCTGAGCTCATCACGAAGGGTCTTGTCCAGGTCCTGCCCGATAGGCTGCCGGATTTTTATCCAGACAAGGATTGTAAAGACCAACACAATAATTACGATCACCAGTCCAATAATTTCCATAGACATTTATATTGTTTCCCTCAGTAATTTGATAGGACGCTATTTGATTTCAGCAACAAACAATGGAGCTTTTTTATTGTTAAAATCTCTCATTAACTTCATTGCTGCTGACTGCTGGATTTGATTCAATGCATGCAATATAGCTGTAGCGGCCAAAATTTACAACTAATATTAGGACAGGTAAATATAGGAGGATATTTTTTAATAATCGGATGAGTGGAAATGCCATTATCATGATAAAAGTAAAACGGGCTGTCTCGCTGTTCAGTATTAAATCATGAAGCAACCCGTTTATAGTTTTAAGATAATTTATTATTTCTGAAAGGAATTGACCAGGTCAAGAAAAACGGATTTAGGGAATTTTTCCTTAAACTGTTTAATAATTTCATTTGATTTGTCCTGTTTGCCGGCCAGTCTGTAAACCCTGGCGAGACTCAGCATGGCCTGTTCCTTGATATAATCATCCGGGCCTTCCATGATTTTTTCAAGGGGTGCTACGGCCTTTTCATATTCGCCCTTCTGCCCATAGCATGTGGACAGGGACAACCTTGTAAGAGAGTTATATGGGCCATCTTCGGAGATTTTATTCAGATACTCCTCATACCTGGAAATGGCTTCATCATACTGTTTCTGCTCAAATTTAGCATATGCCAGTTCCGGGATGGCCAGCTTTGCAGACTTCGACATCCCATATTTATTTATTACATCGTTGAATAATTCCTCATTTTTTTTATAGTCTGTCGCGGCCTTATCAGCGCCGGTGTTTTTGACCATGGCATAATAAGCTGTGTTATAGGCCTCCTGCCCCTTTTTATTAATATATTTCGTATAGGCATTTATCCCGAGATATATTATGATCAGGCCTAAAACAGCCATGCCGAGATAATCGAACTGGCGTTTATGACCTTTGACGAATTCTATCGCCCTTGCAGTAAGGGTCATAAATTCGTCGGGTTTTTTGAGCATCTCTTTGCGTGATATTTTTGTCTTTGACATAAGTGCCTTCTTTCAGCTTGTGAATTTTGCAAGTTATCTAACAAACGAGCATAGCTCGTCAAGAAAAAAATAAAACATATGAAATCCTTAATGTCGGTCGTAAACAAGACATTACCGGTTTGGAGATGCAACCACAATGAGAAAAAGCAGGTCCTCGCCGGTATTTTCAAGGGCATGCTGTTCCCCGGCGGGGATCCATACGGCATCGCCGGGGATAACATGCCTTGTCTCATTTCCCACCGACATCTCACCTTCCCCCATTATGATGAAGTATATCTCTTCCATGGGATCAACATGAGACTCTATCTTCATCCCTTTATCCAGAATAGCCGAGGCAAGGAAACCTATCTCCTTCAGTGTCCGTTGATCCAGAACCATCCTGGCAACTGCCCCGCCGTGGGCAATATAGGTCGTCGCCAGGACTTCTTTGTCTTTCAGGTTTCTTATGATCATAAAATTCTTCCTGGAGTTCAGTTGCTTTCGGTCATGGTCTTTTATAAAGAGGACATTCCCGATGGCATAAATTGATATATGATATGGAAAAGAAAGTCAAATATGTTCAGAGTTGTTATCCGTTATCTCGCTTAGTGCGGTTATTATTACACTTTCAGGGTAAAATAATTATTTTATGACAAGAGGGGCGTTTATCAATATTTGCACAATATTCTTTTTTAATATATAAAGGAAGATCATAATGGGAGATCCGGTTCGGGATTGCGCTTCCAAAAGGAAAAATCTTTATATATTAAAGATGGTTAGGCGCTATTACGTGCAGGATCAACCCGATTTCAGACGATCTTATTGCAAGCTGAAAATCGCCCTTTATCATTCCGACGGAAGCCGGAATCCTGCTGCCCAGGGTATTTAAATTCCCTGTGGACTCCGGTTTTCACCGCAGTGATGAATCTGACGGGGCTATCATATCTAAAAGGCATTAAAACCGGTTGATATATCCGGCTTTTGAGCCGTTTGATATGTTGATATTTCTGATATGGATCTGAAAGGATATTTATATGCAAAAAATGGAACTGGTAGATATTTTTAAGAAAAGAACAAGGCATCCCTTGAGACCCAGGTGTTCGGATGTCATCGACAGGATATTTCCGGACTTTAAACCTTATGAAGGGGCTAAGGGATCGCTTATAGCGGGCACCTGTAATTTCCATGATAAAAATCTCTATATTATCGGGCAACAAAAGCCAAAACCGGCTGATCTCAAAAGTCATGCAGACCTCGATAAACGCAACTACGGCATGCTCACATCCGACGATCATTCTCTTATTCTCTCAATATTAAATGAGGCAAAGAAAAAAGAACCGGATAAAACCTATATATTTTGTTTTGTCGACACCTATGGAGCGGATATCTCGATGGAATCTGCCCAGCATTTTCAGGCCTTTTTTATCGCTCAGCTTATAAGGGAATTTCTTGCTATCCCTTTAAGGACGATCTCCCTTGTTCTTGGAGAAGGCGGAAGCGGCGGCGCCCTGGCGATCCAGTTTACGGATATAAGGGGACAGATGGATGACGCCCTTTATGCCACGGCGCCTCCTGAAAGCATGGCCTCTATTATTTTCAGGGACGCAACCAGGATTAACGACGCTCTCACAATTCTTAAACCCACTGCCAAAGAGCTTAAAGGCCTGGATGTTATTGATCGCATTGTCCCGACTCCCGATGACGTGACTGATTATCAGGAGATATCCGATAACATCAAGCATTTTCTGATTAAGGCTATCAAGGATCTGTCCAGGTCCAGGATATCAAGGCTCATGAAAAAAAGGGTGGCAAGGGCAAGGAAATTCGGCGTTAATAAAGAAACAGGCGCGTTCCATGATATTAAACGCTATCTGGAGATGCCGATAAAAAAGTTTTTTTTCAAGCCGCCTCCGGATATAAAGATAGTCAATTATACAAGCCTGATTGAGGTGAATGACGATTACGGAAAGATAGAATATCAGGAGAAGACGCAGGAATATATCGAATGCGGCGATGTTAAAAATTCGGAAAGCGACAGCAAGGGCGGTTGCGGCAAGCTGATCCCTCTGGAGGCCTTCCATGACAATTTTCAGGTATGCCCTGATTGCGGATTTTCCTATATCCTCGGCGCAACAGGCTGGCTGGCCTGTCTTACCGATGAGGGGAGTTTTCATGAGCTGTATCGCAATGTGACCGTTGATCAGCTTCTTGAGGAGGAAACGATTACCCATTATTACAGGGACTTTCTGGCGAGACAGGAAGGCCGGTCTCATTTCAAGGAATCGCTCGTGGTGGGAACTGCCAAGGTATGCCATTTTCCTGCTGTCATGGCCATCAGCGAATTTTATTTCTGCGGCGGTACAATGGGTGTCGTATTCGGAGAAAAATTCAGCCGGGCTGCGGATCTTGCAATAGAGGAAAACCGGCCTTTTATAAGCCTCTGCTGCTCAGGGGGCGCAAGGCTTTATGAAGGCATATCGGCTTTGATGCAGATGGTCAAGACGGTGGAAGCTGTAAAACGTCTTAAGGAGCACGGGCTTCCCTATATATCGATCCTTGCCGATCCGTCAACAGGCGGGGCGATTGCAAGTTATGCGGCCCTTGGTGACATCATAATCGCCGAGCCGGGGGCGCTTATTATATTTACAGGCCCCAGGGTAATGAAGTCCAGGGGTTTCGTGGTAGATGAAAAGCTGGTACGATCCCAATACCTGCACGGCATATCGGGGAATATCTATAATAACCTTGATTATTATCATGATATAAGGGGGATACAGGAGATAAGCGAAAGAAAGAACATGAAGAATACTATTGCAAAATACCTTGAGTTATATCATCGGACCAATTATCGCCGGACAAAAAAGGGACGAAAGAAAAGGTAGAGTCTGTAGAGAAATAACAAAGTTTCTTGGTTTTGATATCGAATAAAGGAAAAGACTAACAACCTGACCAAGCAATGCCGCCCCTCCTGTCTTCCCCTCTTAGGGGAAGACAGGAGGGGCTCTTGGAATCCATCAATGAAAGGGCATCTTTGCCGGAGGGCCTCGCCTTAATCCTCTCATAAGGGGAGGAGAATAGAACCGGATAATCAGGATTCTTCATCCTGTTGATCCGGCGATTTCCCGGGACTGTATTGCGTTAAAAATTCCCTGAGCGCCGGTTTGATGAAAACCTGGCTAAGGTCAAAGGATGTCAACGACCGGGCCAATATATCGATTTTATCCTCGATGCCGGCCTTTGAATTGATAATGATCATATCTTCACCCTTTATCCTGCATAAGCCCCCGGAAAAGAATGAACCTTCCTTTAATATCTTTTCATATCGCATCTTGATCCCAAGGCTTTCTGTCAATTCTTCAAGCTGATTTAACAGGCCTTCCTCGGCCAAATCGGATCGTTTCATAAAAACCGCCTCATGTATCGTTTATCTGTTTTCTCTTGTCACGGTGTAAGATTTACAGGTAATTCAATTTGATGTCAAGGTAATGCCGGATGCTTTTCATTAAGATATTTATCTGGAACATGAGCAGATGACATATCAAATAAAGGTTTTAAAACGGACCATAATGCACTGTCTGTAAAATCCTTTTTGTGTTTATAACAATATTATCTTATTATCTTTTGCTTGGGACCTAATTTATGATATAGAATTAAAAATTCATTAAATCTGCCGTCTAGGTGTTCATCTCAAAAGGTTTTATTAAATAAAAACATACGCTGGAGCGCGCTATGAATAAGACTGGAATTTTGAAGGATAAACGCTATTTGGATCATGATATGGGAGCCTATCATCCGGAGAGCCCTCAGCGTCTTGAAGTGATCTATGACATGTTGGAAGAACCTGACATGAAAGGCCTTTTCATTGAAATCCCTGCCAGAAAGGCAGAGAGAGAAGAACTGGAATCCATCCATTCATCGCAATATATCGATTTGATCGCGTCATCGGAGGGGAAAGACTCGATGTATCTGGATGGGGATACAAGGACATCTTCAGGTTCCTATGATGCCGCCCTGCTTGCTGCCGGCGGATTTTGTGAAGCATTGTCAATGGTCAATTCCGGCAAGCTGAGAAATGCCTTCGGTCTTGTCAGACCTCCCGGGCACCATGCCGAAAGATCCCAGGCAATGGGATTTTGTATATTTAATAATATAGCCATTGGCGCAAGATATGCACAGAAGCGCCTTGGTATTGAACGCATAATAATTATCGATTGGGATCTCCATCATGGCAATGGGACGCAGCACTCCTTTGAGGATGATTCATCAATCCTCTATTTTTCCACTCATCAATATCCCTTTTATCCTGGAACCGGGTCGCATAATGAGGTAGGCATAGGCAAAGGGGAAGGATTTACTATGAACGTTCCTCTTCCTCCAGGGTATGGAAACGGAGATTTTATCGCTATATTTGAAAGGATTCTCAAACCTGTTGCATTGGAGTTCAAGCCTGATATGATTCTTGTGTCGGCAGGTTTTGACATATATGAGAAAGATCCTCTAGGCGGAATGCATGTTACTCCTGAAGGTTTTGCCGGGATGACGAGGTCTTTAATGAATATTGCTGATGCATGCTGTGACGGGAAAATGGCGGTTGCCCTTGAAGGAGGATATCATATCCGTGGACAAAGAGATTCTGTTAAGGCGGTTTTAAAGGAGCTTGTCGGCGAGAAAAAAACAGACGTTGCTGATCTTATAAAAAAAGCTGATGCCGTTATGGTCGATTTTGCCTTAAAACCTGTTATAGAAATTCACAAGCGTTATTGGAAGAATCTGTAAAGAGACCGGTATGCCTTTATCGGAATTTGTTGAACAAAAACAAACCCGCGGCAAATTATCGAAAGGATCTCCGGTAAGATTGCGCTATGCCATAACATCAGATATCCGGTTCATAGGCAGATTGAGCAGGGATGTATTTGCAATCTATGGCCCCTATGAAGATATTCTTTCAGGATGGTTCAAGAATGAAAAGGGCGTCAGTACTGTAATAGCATGCCAGGATAATATGCAAATCGGTTTTGCGATGTTGAATGAACCCTCAGAGAGATATGATTTTCAGGATGCATCAGAGCTGCTGGGGCTGGCTGTTGAACCGGAAAGACAGGGGGAAGGGGTGGGAGGATTGCTTCTTGGGGCGATAGACTCGATATCGGAGTCGCTCAACATAAAATGGGTGTTTTTACACACCGCTGTCGATAATATTCCGGCACAAAGGCTGTACAAAAGGAACGGGTATGTCCCGCTGGAGATTAAAAAGAATTTTTATCCGGAGGGGCAGGATGCATCAGTAATGTATAAGGCAGTTAAAAGGATGTATTAAATAATAATGATGTTAAAATAGAATGGTCTTGAATAAGCATTTTATTTTTGTTTATAATAATCGTTACACATCAATACTTTTTCGGAGGGATATATGGCACAGATTGATGCCTTTTTTAAACTTATGAATGAGCAAGGAGCATCAGACCTTCATCTGATTACAGGCCAGCAGCCTGTATTGAGAATCCAGGGCGAACTGACCAGGGTTAAATACAAAGAACTGGATAATGACGGTCTTAAGGCAATGCTGTATGAAATAGCCCCTGAAGAAAAGGTAAAGACATTTGAGGAGACAGGCGATGTCGATTTTGCCTATGAAATACCGGGCCTTGCCAGGTACAGGGCGAATTTCTTCCAGCAAAAATGGGGAATAGGGGCTGTCTTCAGAGAGATTCCATCCACAATATTGACCTGCGAGCAGCTCGGTCTTCCGCCGGTGGTCAGGAGACTGGCGTCTCTTCCCAGAGGTCTCGTGCTTGTGACAGGCCCCACGGGAAGCGGCAAGTCAACAACCCTTGCAGCCATTATTGATGAGGCAAACCGGACACGCAAGGATCATATCATTACCATCGAAGATCCTATAGAATTTGTCCATAGGAGCAAAGAGGCAATTATAAACCACCGTGAAGTAGGTATGCATACAAAGTCTTTTTCCGCAGCATTGAGAGGCGCCCTGAGGGAGGACCCTGATATCATCCTGGTAGGCGAAATGAGGGATCTGGAGACTATGTCACTTGCAATGGAGGCCTCTGCTACAGGCCATCTGGTCTTTGCAACGCTTCATACTACAAGCGCTGCAAAAACGGTCGATCGTATTATAGAAGTATTCCCGGAAAATCAGCAGGCCCAGGTAAGGAATACGCTTGCGGACGGTCTCAGGGCTGTTGTGGCGCAAAACCTTTTTAAGAGGATCGACAAGAAGGGGAGATGTGCCGCCCTCGAAATCATGATTGCCATTCCTGCTGTCAGAAACCTCATAAGGGAGTCAAAGACCTTCCAAATCCCTTCTTCAATGCAGACAGGAAAGAAATACGGCATGCAGACCCTTGACGACGCTATCATGGAGCACTTGAAGGCAAAGCGCATAGGCGCCGATGACGCCTATGTGAAATGCAACAACAAAGATATGTTCAGGCCGTTCCTGAAAAATCCGCCCACAGACTTTACGGATGCGTGATAACCCATTTACAATAAGGAGGCTTTAAAATGAAGCGGCAGGAATTGGATAATATCTTAACAACCATGCTTGAGTCATACGACGGCGTCTCTGATCTTAACTTTACCGTTGATAAGCCGTTCCAGGTCGAGGCGTTCGGACAGTTGCAGCCGGTCGATATCAATCCCCCTGTAGCCAGGTTGACTCCTTTTCAGACCGAGACCATTGCCCTCAACCTGATAGGCAGTGACCGTCGTCTCACAAGGCTGCTCGTCAAAGAGGGGTCATGCGATTCATCCTATCAACTGGCAGGCAAGGCCCGATTCAGGATAAATATCTTTTCACAGAAGGGTTGTTATTCCGTGGTTATGAGGCAACTGGCGACCAGGATTCCGACTGTGGACGAGATGAAGCTCCCCAAGGCCTTTAAAAAGATGACGGAGGAAAGAAACGGCATCATCCTGATCACGGGCGCGACAGGAAGCGGAAAATCAACATCCCTTGCAGCTATCCTGAATGAGATAAATGAAAGAAGGGCGGTTCATGTCGTAACCCTTGAAGACCCTGTGGAATTTGTGCATTCACAGAAAAAGGCGACATTCAATCAGCGGGAAATGGGAATTGATTTTGAATCCTATGCCTTGGGACTCAGGGCGGCATTGAGGCAGGCGCCCAAGGTCGTACTCGTGGGTGAAATGAGAGACAAGGAGACGGTGGAGATAGGCCTGGCAGCAGCCGAGACAGGACATCTTGTTTTGACTACTCTTCATACTGTAGATGCCGGTCAGACTATTAACAGGATCGTCGGCATGTTTGAGAGGGAAGAGGAAAAGCAGATAAGAATCAGGCTAGTGGATACAGTAAGATGGATTGCCTGCCAGAGACTCCTGCCAAAGGCTGGCGGAGGAAGGGTCGCCGCCTTTGAGATAATGGGCGCCAACCTGAGGGTTAAGGACAGCATCCTTAATGGCGAGTCGGAGGGAAAGACATTTTACGAGATCATTGAGCAGAGCGTGCCTTTCGGAATGATGACCTTTGACCAAAGCATAGCCGATCTCTATAAGGAA
>Ga0153915_10000882_pt1 | contig 27768 bp, 29 predicted proteins | sample Opewatmetagenome_2_FD_107003 | JGI IMG/M metagenome (GOLD analysis project Ga0153915, IMG submission 107003) | Freshwater wetland microbial communities from Ohio, USA - Open water 3 Core 3 Depth 3 metaG | ecosystem: Environmental > Aquatic > Freshwater > Wetlands | place: USA: Ohio, Lake Erie...
AGGTCGGAGACAGAATGAATCTGATTATCAAAAAGGCTTTTAATAGCCTTCTTGCCAAATCAGGCATTCCTCGCCTGCTGCCTGTTCCAATTTAACTGGCTAACCGCCGTTTTTAGGTTAAAAGATTTTTAAGGTATTCGACGCCGGCGTCAATATTATGGACAGGATCATACATATCTTCAGTGCTGAATCCCGATGCTGTATAGGGCATAATCTGCATTAATCCAATAGCCCCTTTTTCTGATGTTGCTACCGGATTATACCTGGACTCAGCCTTTATGATAGCCTTTATCAATGCCGGATCCACATCATGTTTATCAGCTGCTTTATTTATGATGGGATAAAATAGAGATTCTTTTTTACCGCCCCGGCATTTCGGATTGTCATTTAAATGATTTAAACCGGCAATGTTGGCATTATATGGTCTGGGCCCCTTAATAACATAATATATATTTCCAGAAGCATCATTTGCAGGTGCTCCAAAAATCAAAAAAAACATTATCATAGATGATACAACAGAGACAATAGACCCGGCGGGATTTAGTAAAATTGATTTTTTATTCATATCTAACCTCCTAAAAACATGTTAAAAATTCTCTGCATTCGTTCCTTATAATAAGCTCTTTGAAATCACCAACGCAATACTGGCTGGCTCGATCCGAATGGATACTCAGCCCAGGAGTTGGCTTTCGAGACCATAATGCCTTCCTGAAGGCATTGATGACAAGGTCATCAGTTAATCTGTTATGTATTGACCAACCCACTCTCGCAGTATGAATCTCTCTGATATGGGATAACATTCTGTCATTATCCAGATCGCCTCTGCCCATACTTTTAGACATAGTTACGCTGGCTATTCTCCCTTGCATTCAAGGCTGGCTATGATCAACTGAAGGGTGTGGTAGTCCAGTTCAATGGTGTCCCACCACAGTGAATGCAGGCGGCTGTTGATTTCGTTGACATCCAAGTCTTGTTTCTCTGAAATGGCATTGGCAACACTTCTGATAAAACCGGGCATAATAGTCGGCGCCACGCCTTTTTCCTGTAATCGCAAGGCTAATATCTTAATGACTTCTTCCATTAGAATATCCTCCTTTCTGCTTAAGACTCACCCAGCCGCAGTTGAGACATCCCTCACTGAGAAGTGTCTCTATGGCGTCTCTCCTGCCGCATTGAGGGCATGTCTCCGTGCCTTTTTCATCCTGCGTATCTTTTAATCTTTTGCCGATGGCCTTATCCCATTCACGCAAGGCTGTTTCATCGCCTGCGAAACAGGCTGTTGATTTGTCTCTGGCATTTCCGCATAAAACAAGCAGGGCATAGCTCTGCGTTAACAAAGCGCCCATGTCTCTTTTTTCCATTGTAATATGCATGATCTCATTGCAAGGGATTTGAAATACCAATGTGCCGTCGAAGTCGTAACGCCAGCATAGCCTTTTTCCGGTCAGATAAAGATGTCCGGGCTTCCATGCATCGCTCATCTTGCCGCCAGGGCCGCGAAGGGGCATAAGATGCCACATCTTTCCCGAGAGTGTAATCTCTTCGCCTTGCTCAAGGAAATCTGCCGGAGTCTCACTAAACATGGGGAAACCCGGATTCTCCTCAAGCCGGAATCCCATTGTATTGAGACTTTCCTCCATGGCCCCTTTCAATGCAGCCGGATCAGTGCAATGGAACTTTACTACTTCATCACCTTGCAACAAAATATGGAGTTCCTTTAGTTCTTTGCCGGAAAAAATTTTGTTCTTGTGAAGCGCAATGCCTCTTATGCGCTCCCAGGTTGTCTCAAAGAGGATTTCAAACGGCATCTTTCTGAATAAAATCAAGCGCCTTGTTGTCAGATTAAGCTGGCCCGGCCTCCAGTGGCGATAGATCCCTTTGCTATGCCAGTGACTTCCAAACATGGACAGTATAATCTCTTCGTCCTTCATCAAGGCAGGTCCGTTCTTTGCATCTTGCGTGAAGAGCGCCCGCTGGGCCTCATCCCAATCTTTCATAATCCCGTATTTCAGCATGGTTTCTATCCCTGCCAAAGCCAGATTTAAGTTAAGTCCTAAAAGGGGTATGCCCGCGACGGAAATGATCAGATCCGTTCTCAGTACAATGCCCTTATCCAGAATTCTGTCCAACAGATCATTGAGCGTTGCCTCAGGGACCCTGGTAGGTTGCATAATCCCTCCACTGGTTGCCTGCCAGGATAAGCGTCATCCTTCTCTTGATTTCCTCCATCCACTTCTCCGGTTTTTTCACACCGAAATAGGCTGTCCTTTCGATCCGTCCGGACCGGAAGGAAACGCAGAGCAGCCTGATTTTTACACCCAGCAGCCATCCCCTTTTTACCACTTCCAGTCCTTGTATCTTGTCAAGGTCCACCTGGAAAGGTTTCCCGGTCCCCTGGAGAAAAAATAAACGCTTGTCTGTAAGGTGTATACTCCCCAGTTTCCAGGAACGTCCATACCGGCTTTCTTGCAGGCTCCCTGAAGCATACAGGATGTTTTCTTCATCAAATAAAGGCTGTTTATCCATTCCGCTTTCCTTTATATTTTGGCGGCTGTAACAAAACTATAGGGCGGCCATGGTCCCGTGAACCGCACAAAGAATCCATTCATCCCTTCAATCCTCTCCAGTTCCTCGCCAAGTCCTTGCACAGCATCCTTCTCCACCAGGCAGGAGAGGTTCATGAGCATCTGCATGCCGTTTTCCGGCTTCTTTGTTCTTTCTACCAATATGTCGTCTACGCGACCTTTTATACTGGCATAGAATTCCTTGAATCGTTCATTCGCCATTGCCTCCATTTTTTGTTTCACCAGTTTTTCAAGCTTCTGCTTGTACATGAAAGCCATTCCCTTGGGCTTTGATTTCATCTCTTCATCAAGCGCCCTGATCTCATCGTCTGTCTCCGTAATCAGACCGGCAATAATTTTCGGGTCCCACAGAACCTGAACCCCGAACTCCTGCCTGCCCTTTATCCTGGTCATTTTTTTAATGAGATCTTCGTAATTTTGTTCCAGCCAATCCTTCACCGGCTGTTTGCGCTCCAGCTTTTCCTTGCCCCGGATAATCGTATCAAAACCCATGGGAAGAATGGCCGCGTCAAACTTCTCAGCAACCACGTCAAGGACCTTCTGATGCGTCAGCACCCAGATCTTCACCACCTCATTGTCATTGGATTGATAGGGTATCGGAAGGCAGTCATGCACCACTGCGCATATGGAGTTATAGGGTATGGTATAAACCTCGCTCTCATCAAGACCGATCGGGCCAAGGTTAACGGATACTCCTTTGTCGGCTATGCCATAGACGTAAAGGGCATCCTTTGAGTCTGTCGGCTCGACACAATGAACGACCCGCGATTCGGCGGGGGCGATTCGTTCTATATCCTCTTCAACCGGTGTCTTAGCCAGAGGCAAGATCTGTTCGCGCTCCGCATCTTCCGGCATGCCTGCTGATTCGGATTCATTAAATTTCCATTGTTGTTGAAGACTTTGCTCTTTTTCAATGGGAGAATGTGATTTGACCCCTCCGTTGTCCGGGTTCGGCATTGAAAGTATAGACATAGCCGAGATGAAGAATCGAAGCTCCGCTTCATTGACCTTAACATCCGTAGCCGTAATGACCTTGCGCATGTTTCTCTCATTAATCTCGCGTCCTGCTTCCCGCAGGGCCATGGCAATATAAAGATAATTCATTGCGTACCGCCTAATTCCTTTGTTCCCTGGCCACTTCCTCCCATTGTTCGGGATTGATGAGCTTGTTCACCACATCATTCACAATATTATCCAGCCCGTCCCTTACGGCCTTGACCGATTCAGTGATCCCCTGCTGTTCCTTTATTCCATCAATGGCCGCATCCAGTTCCATCAATGCCAGCCCCAGCCGTTCCACCTCCAGGTCTGTCAGGCTCCCGCCCTCCATCCTTCTATAGGCCTGGTGTTTAAGGGCGTCCGCTATCACCTCAACCAGGGCCATAACCAGGCCTAACACCCCGTGTTTCAGATTGTCTTCGTTTATATCAAGCGGCATGATGACCTCCCCGGTTCATTGGGTTGCCTCTCCGGATTCAAATTTGTCCAGACTTATTTTTAATATGTGGTTATTACAGTCCACTTCAGCCTCCCTCGCCACCCTGGCCGAGGGCGGTAACCGCGCCACAATGACGATACTGTCCTTTTCATCAAAAAGATCCACTGTTGGCCTTCCTTTCTGCTCTATCTCCGCGTCGGACCCGTCATAAGCAAGCCACCAGTGAAACAGGATTTTTTCACCGGTTACCGGATCGATTTTAGCTTCGCGGAATTCCAGAATGGGGGCGCCGAGGATATACTCGGACGCGGGATTGATTACTTCTCTTATCCTGCAAAGAACTTCCATGTCCGTGCCGGCGTCGATCAGTTCCGCCAATTCATCAAGCGGAGCGTGTCTGTTCCTCCAAAGGCGCCAGATAATTTCCCTGCTCCTATCGTCCAGTGCGTCCATGAGCCTGTTTATGTCTCCTTTGCAGGCCTTCCCGGGGATGCCTAAATCAGAGCATAGGCTTTCTGTCTCCTCCAGCAGTTCCTTTCTTAACAGCGCACCCGCCTCTGAACAATTTGCCAAGGCCAGTGAAAGAATTACGGGCATATATTTTTTGCCTGGAACAGCGCTATTTTTTCCGGCCCACACATGCAGAGAAGAAAGTCCACATCCGATCTCCCCGGCAAGACGCTTTCTGTCTCCGTAGCTCTTAAGCAGGAGTGCAAATATGTTGTGCCTCATATGCGGGGGCAGGAAGGCGGCCAGCCTTTCCAGCGCCTCTCTTTTCAAGCCCTGTTTCATGAACGCTCCCTAATGTTGTCTATGTTTATCGCACAGGGACGGCAACTGCCGCTTTCTCCGCCAGTTCCTTCCTTGACGTTGCGCTGACCCAGCCACACCAGGGGCAACCCTCATGCATTAATTCTTCCCTGGGTGCCTCTTTGACACACTGAGGACATTTCTCCATGATGATCATGGCCTCCTTCCATGCGGAGGTCTGATAGTTGGTGCCCGATGGAAACTCAAGGCCGTATTTAGCAGCCGTGGCAAAGGATGCAAGGGCAGCCCTCACCTTTATCCCCAAAAGCTCAACCCCGGCCACGGAGACCAGGATATCCGCGTTGATCACCAGTCCCTTATCAAGCAATCTGTCAATAACATCCGCAAGGGTAGAACCCTCGTTCTTTAAAGGCTGTAATGCCATATCACGGTACTCCTTTTATGAAACATCATCAGGATTATTCATATATTGTCCTTCCAAGTTCCCCCAATATCTTCATGCCCCGAGGTTCTGCCTGACGATACACAAGGGCCTGCCGGATATTCGGATATTTCTGCCGGAATTTATTTTTTGTGATTTTTTCTCGTGAATAAAGCGCCGAACAAAATCCACATGTTGACATGGGCGTGGCCAGGTTAAGAATAACCACGGGCGTTGATACTCCCATTCGTGCACAGGCCGTCAAAAGATCCTTGGTTTCTTCAAAGGCCATTACCGTAAGTATGCTTACCGCGTAAAGACCGGATGATTCAGGATTCGTCAGCGTGCCTCGCAGCTTTTTTAAATCCTTGGATATCTCAATCAGTCTCTTTGAGATGCCGGGCATCCTGAAGATCTCTTTATATTTAAGAAAGATATTAAAAAATGCCTTAAGCCACTGATCAATCAGTTCCGGCAACTCCAGGAGCCTGATGAGATGGCCCGTGGGGGCCGTATCCAGGACAAGATGACTATACTTGCCGCTGCCGAGAAATTGCATAGCCAGGGTAAGGGCCATGACTTCATCCAGGCCAGGAGGCGAGAGATCCATGATCCTCTCCATTACATCCCTGTCAAAGGTGAAATCCATATTAGACGAAATTGCCTTCAACACGCTTTCCAGTTCATCCGAGTACTGTCTTTTCAGGGAACTAAATTCCTTTTGCCCGTCTATTTCTACAGCGGTAAGACCCTCGCTGATCCTTTTAGGCGATGAGCCGATAGTCATATCCAGACAAGCAGAAAGCGAATGAGCAGGATCCACCGAAAAGAGGAGGACCTCATTACGCGGCTTGGATTGAGCAATATATATGGCCGTGGATGAGGCCATGGTAGTCTTTCCAACGCCGCCTTTTCCGGCAAACAACAACAGCTTTTTATCAGGAACAGGCCGGGAACCTGACCATTCCACCCTGGAGGGTGAGGGCGGATAGCCGTTATTCTCAGCCTTCAGTGAACCCAGGGGAAAAACATTGTCCCAGAAGATCTCAAGGGATTGCCTGCCCCTGACTTCTTGCGGATATAAGGGAAGGCCCCAAAGAGAATAATCCTTTGCCCGGCACTTCAAGTTAATAAGAATATTTATTTGTTTAATGCGTGTTTCCATGCAAACGGGACATTCGTTTTTCGAGAAGATCATGTTCACGAGGATATCCCGGACCGGCATCCCGAGTCTTGATAAGGCATTAAGCAACATCAGCGTCTCGCTCATGCTCAAGGTCTCCGCAAGCATGACAGGGATAAAACGATAGGAGGACGGATCCCGCAAAAAGACCTCCATCCGCCTGACGGAACCCGAAAGGTCGGTAAGAAATAGGTCAACGTCATCAGGCTCATAGGAACCCCTGAATGCCTGCTTCATATAACGGTGCTTGCCCAGAAGGGCGTCAAGGGCTTCAAGCCACTTTCCGATGAGATCGGGCATTTCCAAAAGCCGCAGCGTATGGCCCGTGGGGGCCGTGTCCATGATGATGCAATCATAGGTTCCATTCTCAACCCACTCAAGGATATCCAGAAAGGCCATGAGTTCATCCATGCCCGGCAAGGAGAGCCCGATAAATTGATTTATATCCTCGTCGTCCAGGAATGTCCCTCTGGACGCTATTTGCCTCAGTTTATCTCCATGTTTTTCCATGAACGCGGTGAGAGAACGCGCCGCGTCAAGTTCAAAAGTTACGAGATTGTTGGGGGGCGTCATATCGGCAAGACTGTCCAGAAGGCTGTGAGCCGGATCAGTAGATACAATAAGGAAATTTTTTTGGGGAAATGCCTTGCAGAGATAAATAGCGGAGGCTGCCGCGCATGTAGTCTTTCCGACACCGCCCTTTCCTCCGAATGCCAGCAGATGCAGACCTTCATCCATCAAAAAGGGGGGGACAGACATATCCATTTTTATCGCTTTCGTTATTACGGTTATCGGGTTTCCCCTCCGGATGAAGCATTACCCTGAATTTTATCCAGCCGGTCAAGGAGGACCTTTTCTTTTTCATCGAATTCGGTCTCCGTAATCTTGCCGGTCTCAAGCATCATATAAAGTTCGCTCAGCTGCAGGGTTATGGAGTCCGCGTCATTTATTATCTCCTGCTGAGTTGCATTATGTATCTCTTTAAAGATCCAGATGAGACTCTTACACGGGAAAAACAGGATGTCATCTACTAGAAGCACTTAATAGATCCCTTTAAATACTAAGGTTAATATCCACGAAATTATGGGGCGCCCAGGGACCGTTAAAATCAAAAGTAAAGCTGTTATCAAAAAGATTGGCTGCCTCAAAGATGCCTTCTTCAAAGCGTCCCAGGCTCTGCCGGTCCACCAGGCCGGCCAGATTCATTACCTCGCTTTCCCTGGCGCATTTGTTCTCTTTTATCTCAAAACAATACTTGCCCAGAATCTCAGAGACCTGCTCTGTATGGGTCTCTCTATCTTCATTGAGAAGACGGTCAAAGGTCCTGCCGAGTTCTATTTTCTGTTCCTGGGTTGGTTCATGATTGGTTCCGAAATATCGATCTCTCAGAGTCTTTAGTTCAGGATGGGTAATTACAAAATATTCAAAGATATTAGGAACGTCCCATGTGACCCTGATCCCCATTTCAACCTTGCCTTTTACCCGTTGAAGCTGCTCAAGGAAGGCCTTGCGATTATTGGTAAGGATTTTTTTTACCGAGGCGGCATTATCGGCGATAATACCGAAGGCTATCGGCAAGGGCGTGGTTGTTTTCATAAGCCATTTCAGGACTCCCTGATGGGCCGCCAGATTGCGGCGTTCCGGCCGTATTTTTATATTGGGGACATCGCTTACTACAAACGCTATTTCTCCCGCTGCAATAGTATGGATGTCGCCGTTATCAATGCCCTTGACATCCGGATGTATCTCTTCTGAATCAGTTATGGTTATAACCGCATAAAGATATTTTCCATTTTCCATAGGACAAATCCTTACGAATCTAAAAGGGTGTCGATATACTTAAATGATAATAGCCGCCTAATTCCCGGCCTCTTTTTAAGAGAGGGAGAAAAAACCTGTAGTATGAAAATACTTCAAAGTCAGACAACCATAATTCAGTTCTCCCTCTCTTAGAAAAAGGTCAGGTGGAAAGTTTAATATCCTTGGAGAATAAGCCCATGGGTATTTATTTTAGAAATGTTTATCAAAGAGCCTTTTTCCCCTGCACCTTTTAATTATTTCAATAAGCCAATTTAAATCCCCCGGTTTCTTTACAAGCATTTCCGTCAACTTCTTCATGAACAGCTTCCCCACCGGAAAGAAGCAGATGGCATGCTTGATCCGCCAGGGCATGAAGGAGATCGCTTTTTTCCTCCTCGATCTCCCTGAACCTTTCATCAATGCTGTTGACGCGGCGAAGGGCGCTTTCCCTCTCCTTGGAACGTCTGGCCTTTTCCATCTCAAGTACGCAAAGCCTCATATGAACTTCATGGGGTTCCAATGCTTGACCGACGGCCCCTGAATGGGTTCGGATATCCCTCACATTCTTGATATTGCGTTTTGCTATAGCCATATCTTACCTCATGTCTTCCTTTTATTCATCGCGGCTCGATTTACGCATTTACCCGCAACTCTTTTCCGCAAATCTTTCTGATCGTTTCATCCACCTTTTCCGGCATAAGCGATTCTCCGCTCCGGGTGACTTTTGCCGAATTTGTATTGAGCACATCCTTGCAAATCCTTCTGAAAAACGGATCTGTAACCTTTATCTTGACGCCCATGTGAGCTAATATGCGGCCTATCGCAATAGATGCCCGAATGGTTGGACGATTATTATTGACGCCCACACCGCGCAGAGTCCTTACAATGCCCACAATAATCTCCGCATCCTTGCGCGGCAGGCCGGACTTGGCCACAGTAATGTCAACCTCGCTCTCTTTGTCAAAATGACCGAGGTTGATGGTGATGAGACGATCCGTCAGGGCATCCTGGGTTTTATGGACGCCGGCATATTCCTCGGGATTGGATGTGAAGATGGCCCTGAAATCTTTATGAACCTTCATGTATCCCTCTCCGGCCTGTCTTAGACCGGGCAGATTAAGAATGCCCTCTTCCAGGACGCTGAGAAGCGCGTTGTTGGCCTCCGGTCTTGAGCGTGTAAACTCATCATATATGAGAGTATAACCCCTCTGGCAGGCCGTGGTAAGACGGTTGTCGCTCCAGAGCGTATTCATGTGCTCTTCGCTTTTTACTACCGAATGGATATAATTATCCACGAGCTTATATCTATGGTATCCGGAATCTTTTCCGACAAGATCAGAGCTTCCGAATTCATCATCGCCGTGGATAAGGGCGACCGGACGGCCGAGTTGAGCGGCAATATGAAAGGCAAGGGTTGTCTTGCCCGTGCCTGAAGGACCGGCGAAATGGACTGGATACCCGACCTGAAGATATGCCAGGGCGCGTTCTGTCAGGTCCTCAATATATGGAGTGATCACAAATCCATCGCCCGGCTCTAGATGGATATGATCCTCCGGAAACGTCATTCTTTTCATATCCTCTGAAGCTGTATTTAATGCCTTGTCATTCATGGATATCCCTCCGTTACATTGTTTCCGCGATATTCCGGACGCGTAAGGGTGCATTATCAGGATTGCATGATGTCTATCTTGGCTTCCTGGAAAATTTCCTTGCCGCCGTTATCCATTTGGCAACGTCAACCTGTCCGCCCATCCCTTCAAATGCCTCCCGGAGAGTTTCAGGCTTGGTGTCAGCCAACTTGGCGAAGGTATTTATCCCTGCCTCATTCAATCGCGTCTCTCTGCCCGGACCTATTCCCTGTATCATAGTAAGGTCATCAGGAAAAAACTTATCTATTTTTGGCGTCTTATAAGGTTGGCGCGCTGTTTGCTTTACGATGTTACTAACCGGTTTTTTATGAGATTCCGTCGCTGCTCCCCCCTTTGTTTCTATGCGTGGTCCCATAGCTTTTTTAGGTCGGATCGCAAAGGTCTTCCCATCAGCGTGTGAGGGTGATGCAACAAGACCCCGCCATACTTGACCCGCGAGACGGAAATCCTCTGCTGTTTTCAGCCTTAGAGACCGTACTCCTTCCCTCAGTCGCGATACTTCGCGCACTAAATCGGCAATGAAACGTTCCCGTTCCTTCCTGCTTTCTTTCGCTTTTTTCATGCGTGTTTTTGAAAATCCGGTCTGCAATGCGAATACATAGTCTTTAATGTCTGTCACGAATTGCTTTGTGTTTGAAAGACACTCCAGAAGCTCTGACTTTGTCTCTCTTGTCATATCGGAACGCTCGCTATGAAACCGACCCAGCATTTCATCCACATCATAACGGAGTCCTGATATTAATTGGCTGAGTTTAGTCTTTGTCTCTGCAAACTTTTCCATACGATCATCTTCAAAGGCCTCCAGCATTTCATCCACATCCGGCTTTAAACCGGAAACGAACTCTTTTACGCCGGAGACACATTCGAGGAGCGCCGCCCTTGTTTCCTGCGCCATTCCGGCACGGTCGTTCCCAAAACCCCTGACTATTTCTCCCACATTTGTCTTTAGTCCGGACACGAATGAGGTCAGTGTCTCCTTTTCAACCCTGCCGCGTTCCGCACGGTTTTTCCTGAATCTTCCGACCATTTTATTCGCATGCTTCCTTGTCTTTATCACGGACTCTTTAATTTCATGTATGAACGCCTTTCGGGCCTCGTGCGATGAACCTATTTCTTCCCTAATCCGCGTCATTTCCTGGGCTAAGCTACCCATGTTAAACCTCCTTTCCTTAAATAATTCAGCCATCATACCTTGTATTTAACAAACGCATGAGACCTTCAGTCTTAAAATAATAAAATAAGCCGGAAGCCATCTGCCGGTCTGTCTGAATGACAGCCGGTCAAATTTTTTGGGAGGGAATTTTATTTCAGGCTTCCGGCTCGAAGCGCATTACGTGAAGGGCCGATATTATGCCCTTCACGGTAATAATGACCCATACATTGTTTTTGATCACGCTGGAGCGGCGGCTGCTGCTGTGAGCCCAATTGCCTCGGCGTATTTCAGATATGTTTCCACCGATGCAATAACCACCCTCGCTTCCACCGACAGAAGTTCGATGCCGACCAGGGATACCTTTGCCCATACGTCGATTACGATACCTTTGTCCAGGATGCGGTCCACTACCTCTGCCAAACTGGACGAATCCGTTGATTTTGATACTTTTGCCATTTTTAATCTCCTTTATTGGGGTTAATTTTGCGGCCGGCGCCGGATCTTATCAAGCATGCATGCTTACAATAAGAGCAAGAGCCGTGCCACGCATGCATCCCAAAATTATTGACTGGAGTTCAAGCCCGTTACGGTCCGGTGATACAATTAAATTATCTCAATACATGGCAATGATGGATCAGCCGCTATGGAACGCATTCCATATTCTCAGGGTAAATTTCCGTCTTTCTTGGCCTCGGAAGTCAAAGGGGCAAGGACCTTTGCAACCTTTGCGATCTCTCCTTGATCAAAAGGCTTCGCGATAAATCCGGAGATTATTTCTTTTTCAACAGCCTCCTGAATATCAATGTCATCCTTATAAAAATATCCGGATACTATAATGATACGGGCCGAAGGTGAAAATTCCCTGATCCTTATGGCAAGATCCAGGCCCTCAATATCAGGCAGTTTCGCATCAAGGAAGATAAGAGCAAAGCGTTCCGTCTCGATGCATCTCATGGCATCTTCACCGGTTAAGGCCGTCCTTGATGCATAGCCGTGCTTCTGAAGAATATGAGTTAATGCCCAGCACATATCAGGCTCATCATCCACAATCAGAATGTTATTTTGATCATCGTTCATAGTTTCGTAACCCTACAATAGCGGGAGCCGCACTATAAACGTGCTTCCCTTTTCCGGTGCGCTTTCAACCTCCATAGTCCCGTTGTGTTGTTCAACCACGGAATAGCATATCGATAACCCCAACCCCGTGCCTTTTCCCACGGGCGAGGTCGTAAAAAACGGATCAAATATCTTATCCATATCCTCGCGGGAGATGCCGCAACCTGTGTCTGTCACACTTATTATTCCATTCGATTCGTCCGTTTCAATGGCTACGATCAAGGACCCTCCGTCAGGCATGGCCTTTATGCCGTTTAAAAAGAGATTGATAAAGACCTGCTGGAGCAGACTGGCATTCCCTTTAATATTAACCGGATCTTTTGGGAACTCTGATTTTATGCGTATCTTCTGGATTTTGGCCTGGTTCGCTATGAGGATGATGGTTTCATGCATGAGGGATGCGATATCTAAAGTTTCAATCTCGGATCTTATCGAAGGCCGTGCGAATCTCAGGAGATTTTCAATGATAATGGATGCCCGCTGGATGCCTGCATGAATCTTCTCGCTGCACTCCTTGCGGAAATCGGCAGGGATGTCATCCTCCATCAGAAACTGGGCCGCAGATGAAGAGAACGCAAGGGGATTTCTTATCTCATGGGCAATGCCGCCCGCCATGACGCCAAGTGCGGCGAATTTCTGTGACTGGATAAGCTGCATCTCAAGCTTGCGGCGTTCCGTAAGATCCCTGCCTACCGCCACAATGCCTGTCGCGCCGGCTTCTTCATCCTTCATGGGAGAACAGACCCAGGATACATAGACTGCCCCACCTTTTTTTGTGACAAGCTCCCATTCAGCCATCCGGCCGGCCTCGCCGTGTCTCATATTGGAAAATACCTTGGTTGCCTCATCCTGATGCTGTTTTGCAAGGTATTTGAAGAAGAGCTCGCCCATTACTTCATGCAGGGAATATCCTGATATCTTTTCAGCAGCGGGATTCCAGGACATTATCCGGCCATTTATATCCGTGGATAAGACCATGTCGCTGGCGCTTTCAAAAACGCTGGCAAGATGACGTTCTACCTTGCGGACCTCTTCACTCAGCCGGACCTGTTCCGTCAGGTCATCCATGAGAAAGATCACATTCTCCACGACCCCTCCCCATGAAAAGGGAAGTATCCTGTAATAATAGATCCGCAGAGGAACCCCCGGGGTGCGATAGGACATACGCTGTCCCTGGGTCGGACGATTGGTCTCAAAGACTTGTCCGATCTGCTGGGCGATGTTCATCTGCTCAAGGATAATGGATGGAAACACCTCCGCGAGCCTGCGTCCAAAGGTATTGTCCATTGACCTCCTGCTTTTTTCCAGGAAGTTCCGGTTTGCCGTAACAATACGATCGTCTCTGTCGATCACCAGGACAGAAGACGGGATGGCATCAAGCAGCATGGAGTAAAGCTTTTCAAAGCGTTGTGAAGGATTGTGGTCCAAAACTATTGCAATATCAGCCTTCATAACGTTCTTTCCTTTCTTCCCATCTCATAACTCCCCCTAACACCCTCTTAAGAGGGGGAATAGAGGTTGAATTATTCCCTGCGGTTTTTAAACTCCTCAAATGCCTTATCCAGGTCTTCCTTCTGGATAACCAGATCTGACATCTTTCCTTCCTTCTCTGAATGAATAACCTTTCGAATGGCTGAAAGGGCCGCACGTTTGCATATGAACGCTATTTCAGCGCCGGTAAATCCCTCGGTTTTAGAGGCCAGGTCATCCATATTGATGTTAATTCCCATGGGTTTTCCCCTGAGATGGATCTCAAAGATCTGACGCCGGTCAACCCGCTCAGGCAAAATGATCTCTACAACCTCATCAAACCGGCCCGGTCTGAGGATTGCCTGATCCAGCATATCGGGACGGTTGGTTGCCGCCATTATAAGCACCCCCTTAAGTTCCTCGATCCCATCCATCTCTGCAAGGAACTGACTTAGCACCCTCTCCGATACATGCGAATCCGAAGCACCGGAACTCCGGGAAGGAACCAGGGCGTCAATTTCATCAAAAAACAGGATGCATGGGGCAGCCTGTCGAGCCTTTCTGAAAATATCCCTCACGCCGGCCTCCGACTCACCGACATACATGGAAAGGAGGGCGGGTCCCTTGACGCTGATGAAGTTGGCCCCGCTCTCATTGGCAATGGCCTTGGCAAGAAGGGTCTTGCCGCAGCCGGGCGGACCTGCTATCAATATCCCTTTAGACGGCGTTGTCCCGGCGCTCTGGAAAAGATGACTGAATTTCAAGGGCCACTCCACGGCCTCAACAAGGCGCTCTTTTATGGAACTGAGTCCGCCTATATCCTTCCATCGCACATCAGGCACCTCTACAAATACCTCGCGGATGGCGGATGGTTCCACTTCTCTCAAGGCCCCGAGGAAGTCATCCATAAGGACCTCAAGACTTGAAAGTTGCTCATAAGGAATGTTGTTCATAGCAAAATCAATGTCCGGCATGATACGGCGCAAGCATATCATGGCCGCTTCCCTGCAAAGGGCCTCAAGATCCGCTCCGACAAAGCCATGGGTAATGTCGGCCAGATGCATCATGTCCACTTCCTTGCCAAGGGGCATGCCCCTGCTGTGGATCTCAAGGATCTCAAGCCGTCCGTTCCGGTCGGGAATCGAAATGGTTATCTCCCTGTCAAACCGGCCAGGTCTGCGCAGCGCCGGATCCAATGCATTGGGTATATTGGTCGCTGCTATCACAATGATGTTCTGACGCTTATTCAGACCGTCCATCAGACCAAGGAGTTGCGCCACAACCCTCTTTTCCACATCGCCTACTACCTTTTCCCTTTTGGGCGCGATAGCATCTATCTCATCAATAAAGATTATGCTCGGCGACTTGCTTCCCGCGTCTTCAAAAATCTTACGCAGGTGAGCCTCGCTCTCTCCATAAAACTTATGGACTACCTCGGGGCCATTGACTGAAAAAAAACTTGCGTCGGTCTCGTGGGCAATAGACCTTGCGATAAGTGTCTTGCCGCACCCAGGCGGACCAAGTAAGAGTACGCCCTTTGGAGGGTCGATCCCCAGTCTCCTGAATACCTCGGGATAACGCAGGGGCAGCTCTATCATCTCTCTTATGCGCCGGAGTTGAGGTTTGAGCCCGCCGATATCCTCGTAGGAAACGGAGCGAACCGTCTCTTCTTCTTTGCCGGTCTTCCCGATCTCAAGCTGAGTGGTAGGATTGATAAGCGCAATACCCGCGGGCATTATTTTCCCCACTTTAAAATCTACAGGCCGCGAACCGAACAGGGTCGCCCTGATGCGGTCTCCTTCAACGACAGGGATGCCGTCGAGTAGACTTCCTATATATTTAAGATCCCGCGCGGCAGGGGACATGTTGATCGGGATCAAAACTACCCGGTCAGCGGGACGGAAGGCAGCCCTTTTAACCTGCACCCATTCATCTATACCCACTGAGGCATTTTCACGCGTGATCCCATCAAGCTGTATGCGCGACTGTCCTCTGAACTCTTTATAGGCAGGCATGACCTTGCACGCTGTCTTCCGTTTTCCTTCAACCTCGACAAAGTCCCCTATGGATAAACCGAGTTTTACCATGTCTTCAGGACCCATGCGGCTAAAGGCCCGTCCCATATCCTTGCCCAGAGCCTCAGTTACTTTCATCTTCAATCCTTCAGTTTCTTTTTTCAACGCGTCTCTCCTTTTTTATTACATCACGCATCGTATCTCAAGGATGCCGTTGTTACAGGAGACAACCATCTTTTTTCTGGGATATGCCTTGGGAAGGAGCACCTCTTTGCGGTATTTTTTATCTTTTCCTTTTTCCGCGGAGATAGTCAGCACATCATCTTTAACATCAACGGTTACGTCCTCGGCACTGATTCCAGGCATCTCCGCTACAACCAGGGTATGATCCTTTTCCTCGAAAACATCTACAATGGGTTCTCTTACCTCCTCGACAACAGGCTCTCCTGATTTTTTGTCCTGGTGGATATTCCCGAAGGGCTCCACCTTGATATCCTTGCCGCCCAGTCCCATTTTAAATGAAAAACCGTAAAGTCCTTTAAGTCCTTTTTCTTTGTCTCCAAAATTGATCTCTCCGGTCTTGGAGAGGGACTCTCCCTTTTCGGCAAGTTCACTCAGTTTATCCACGAGATCGCCGACCCCTTTAAATATGCCTTCGATGCCGCCCTGCCGATCAGTCTTTCTATCCCTTTTCTCTGCCATTTTGCCCTCCTTCTGAAAAGATTCTCATCCGTTTAACCTTTGTATGCATAGTTTTATAATCGATATGTAATAAGCGAGCCGCTTTTGCCTTGTTTCCGCTTGTGTGTTTGAGCGCTTCCTCGATGACTTCCCTTTCAAGTACTAATGTACTTCTCTGAATAATCTCCCTGAGAGACTGACCATCCCATGGGTCTATCTGAGTTAGCGGAGTTGAGAATGTTCCGGATCGGCCTCCTTCCTTAAAGTTCAGGTTCAGATAGTCCTTGTCGATCATATCATCGGCGATCAGCACAGCGCGGCGAATAGAGGACCTGAGTTCCCTTACATTGCCTGGCCAGTCATAGCCGATCATAAACTCCATGGCATCATCAGTGAATCCTTTTACCATCTTGCCGAGTTCCAGGTTTGTAATATCCAGAAAGCGTTTGGCCAGATAAATAATATCCTCCTTGCGTTCACGCAACGGCGGTATCCGGATCGGGAACTCATTTAAACGATAGAAGAGGTCCCGCCTGAATATATCGGCCTCGACTGCTGCACGGAGATCCTTGTTGGTGGCAACAATGAGACGCACATCTATGTTGATGCATTTCGTCCCTCCGACCCTGAACAATTGTTTGTCCTGGAGCACCCTTAAGAGTTTTGCCTGGGAACCCAGAGGCATGTTCGAGATCTCATCCAGCAAGAGAGTCCCGCCATTGGCCAGTTCCAGTTTTCCCGGTTTCTGCCGTTCAGCGCCCGTGAAGGCGCCTTTTTCATAACCGAAGAGTTCACTCTCAAGAAGTGTCTCCGGGATAGCCCCGCAATCAAGGGGGACAAAAGGCGCGTTCGCGCGAGGGCTTACGGCATGTATCGAGCGGGCCACCAGCTCTTTGCCTGAGCCGGTCTCCCCCTGAAGAACAACGGTAAAACAGGACTTTGCCACCCGGACGACCTTTCTGATAACCTGATCTACGGCGTTGCTGGGACCCATTATCTCCATAAGGTCATGACTATCCCGGAGATGAGAGGAAAGCGTATGCAGCTTTTTTTTATCCCTCTTCTCTTGAAGCGCCCCCAGAATAATTCCCATGAACTCATCGTGTAAAAAAGGTTTTGCGAGAAAATCATAGGCGCCAGCCTTCATTGCCTCGACGGCTGTATGGAGATCAGCATAGGCCGTGATCATGATCGCCGGAAGATCAGGATCTATCTCCCTGGCCCGCCTTATCACTTCCATACCATCCATGCCCGGCATCTTAAAATCCACAATGAGAATGTCGGGCATATCGCTTATGATCATTTTAAGGGCCGTCTGCCCATCATTGGCTGTAAACGTTTTAAGGCCTTCTTTATTCACGAGTCTCGAAAGGAGCTGACAGATGTTCTTTTCATCATCAACTATGAGAACAGAGCCTTCACAGCTTGGCATATTTGTCACCTCCACGGACAACAGGCCGGCTGATCGGATAGTCTACTTGTATTTCACTATCAAGCCATTTATCAATTGAATGAAGCATCCCTATAAAAAGAATTCCTGTTTCACCCGCGAGAAGAGAGGCATTGATGCGCCCTGCAATAAACCGGTCGCGTTTTCCGAGGAGTGAGTCGCTTAATGCCTTTTGACAGGGCTGTAGGTTGACTTTTCCCTGTTTCGCTGATCCGGTCACAGCCTGTTTGACAAGCTGATATTCTTCAACCAGCAACTCGGCGGATTCTGTACCCATGATTGTAGCCCCTTTTTCAATCAGACCAAGAAGCAGGACATGATTCCGGCTTCCTGCACCGGCAAGGTCTTTTACAATCTCCAATTCCCTGCCGCAAACGGGCAATCCGTCCTGAAAAAGTCTGACAGCCTTATAATCAAAATGAAAAACCTCGATGGCCTTCTCTATGTCCAGCCACATTTTATTGACCGCCATGGTTTTACGTTTCAGCGCGGTCCGTCCGAATTTATGCAATGCCGCTTCCTGGATGGACTCACCAAGCGTGCCCATATCGATCTCTGTATGAATGATAGGGAAATAGATCAATCGCCTTTCTTTTTTTGATTCCACACGCACTGACCTCCAGGCAACAGTCTCGATATGTGAAATTAATAGTCATCAAGAAACGAAGCCAAAACAATCCGCTACATGGACAATATTGTTGCTAGGTTGAGAAATAAAAAACAACTTTCTTGTAATAAAAAGTCTCGTCAGGAAAGGTTATAGGCTCTGATCTGAAACAGCTTTGATAAAAAGGACAGCATCAAATGTGCCAGTTGGCCGGTAGTCGGATATTTATAGCGAAATAAATGAATTATCAAAAGGTTAGATCGAATTTTATTAGGCATGAAAAAAGTCATGCCAGGATAGCAAAGGCGTCAATATGACATACAGGAATTTATTTATTGTTAATAAATCGATTAAAAATTCAAGTGGTTGCATGATTTTTTCCGCAAGGCCATTTTGTCGTATTTGGATCTGTTCTGACATTCTTAATATGACCAGATAATCGAAAAGTTTGACTTAATTTAAATTGTTTTTTAAAATATTTCAAAATTGCAGAGTGTTTTATTTATCTTCAAGCTACAATTGAGATCGCATTATGATTTTAATTCTTCCGTTAATGTCTTTCCATGAACAGGTTAAGAGCCCGTGAAGCGGCTTATTGTCAGGGCGGTTTAGTCTTTTTTAAAATCATTCTTTTTTAACATATCAGGAGGATCTCCTCATGGCTGAAAAACCTGCACATGAAGAATTGGAGAAAAAGGCCGATGAACTCGAAAAGGAAGCCGAAAGGCTGAGGAGAATTGAGAAAGCTTTACGAAAAAAAGAAGTATATTATCGTACTGTTGCCGATTTTACCTGGGATTGGGAATTTTGGTTGAATCTCGAACGACATTTTATCTACGTCAGTCCATCCTGTGAACGCATTAGCGGTTATCCCCCTGGCGAATTCATTGGGTCCGATCATCTATTCCAGAGTATTGTCCATCCTGAAGATGTCGATAATCTGAAAGCGGAAATCGAGCGAGCTTTTTCGCTGCAAACCCAAACTGGGTTTGATTTTCGGATTGTTCGCAGGGATGGAATGATCCGTTGGGTCTCGATGGCGTACCGGCCGGTCATTGATCCAACCGGAGCCTGTCTTGGCGTCCGCGGCTCTATCCGCGACATCGCCAGCCGCAAGCATGTGGATAATGAACTAAGCAAATTCAAAACAATTTCTGATAAAGCAGGCTATGGCATTACGATACTTGACCTTGAAGGCAATGTCAGCTATGTCAATGACTCTTTTGCCGGGATGTATGGCTACACGCCGGATGAACTCATTGGTAAACACATTTCTGTTTTTCACACTGAACAGCAAATGGCGAAAGTGAATAGACTGATAGAAAAGCTTAATCGGGAAGGCAGCTACGTTTTGGAAGAGGTATGGAACAAAAGAAACGACAACACCGAGTTTATCACTTTGATGAATGGTACACTTATAAAGGATGCAAACGGAACCCCTCAATTTATGGCGGGCACATCTATAGACATCACCGAGCACAAGCAGGCGGAGAAGGCTCTGCGAGAAAGCGAAGAAAAGTATCGCACGCTCGTTGAAGCAGCCCCTGACGTTATCTACACCATTTCCGGAGGGGATGGATCAATTATGTCATTGAACCAGGCGTTTGAAAAGATCACAGGTTGGTCGCGCGCAGAATGGATAGGCAAGCCTTTTATAGAGCTTGTGCATCCGGACAACCGGTCCGTTGCAGTAGAGACGTTTAAGAAATGCTGCCGGGGTGAGATACAACTCCCTTATGAGTTGCGCATCCTCTCCAAGTCGGGCGAATACATGATCGGAGAATTCACTTCTACCCCGCACGTCAAGGGCGGCAAAGTCGTGGAAGAAGTTGGAATTGTCCGAAACATCACCGAGCGCAAGCGGGCGTTAAACCTGCTGAAAGAGAGCGAACAACGATATCGCGGCCTTTTCGATAATTCACTGGTGGGAGTTGCCCAAACGCTTTCAACCGGGCAACTTATTGCAGCCAACAATGCCTTCGCGCGCATGTATAACTATGCCAATCCCCTGGAGATGATGATGGAGGTTACCGATATCGGCAAACAACTTTTTGTCAATCCGGACGATCACAGGGCATTGCTTCAAGAACTGGCAGAGAGAGGAAAGTTGATATCGAAGGAAATTGCCATGAAACGGCGTGACGGAACGAGGTTCTTCGTCCAGGTGGCGGCAAACGAAATCAGGGGCTCCGAAGGCCATCTTTTATGCTATCAGGCAACGTATCTTGATATCACCGAACGCAGGCAAATGGAAGAACAATTGAAACTTTCCGAATCACGATACAGAGACCTTTTTGAGCATTCCGGCACGAGCATAATAATTATCGATCGTGACGGAAAGGTTCTTTTGGCAAACCAAAGTATGACTGAAAGGTTTAGGAAAACCCCGGAAGAAATGATAGGCAAAGTCATTTTCGATGTTCTCCCTAATAAAACAGCGAATAGATATCTTGAAGCCACTCGCAGATTGATTCAAACGGGGGGGAGCCGTGAATACGAAGATACTTTTATTTTACCGGAAGGCAAAAAGATATTCCGGATTATTGAACGTTGTCTTAAGGATGAAGAAGGCCGAAACTTTGCCGTCCAGAGCAGCGCTATTGACATCACGGATCGAGTTGCGGCCGAAAAACAAAGAGAGACTTTGCAATCGGAGTTGTTTCAGGCCCAAAAAATGGAATCCCTTGGAACGCTGGTAGCCGGAGTGGCTCACGAGATCAATAATCCAATTAATACCATTATGAACAATACCCCTTTATTGCAGAGGATATGGAAGGATTTTCAGGCGGCTATTGAAAAATACGCAGAAGATAATCATCATTGCAGATTCGGTGGCCTGTCCTATGAATTCCTTAAAGATAACCTGGAACAGCTTATCTCGGATATTGATATATCAGCCAACCGGGTAGCTGCCATTGTAAAAGGATTGAAGGATTTTTCCAGAAAAACAACCTCTTCAGAAAAAGAACAGGTGAATATCAATACAGCCGTTGAAAACTCTCTACGGCTAGCCGGCAGTAGCTTGCAAAAATCAGGAATTGTACTGGTAATTGATCTGGAACCGGATCTCCCGGTAATCATGGCCAACCTGCAGAACCTTGAACAGATCATCCTCAATCTGGTTATAAACGCTATTCAGGCTATAACTCATAATCATGGAAATATCAAAATCGCTACCAGCTATAAAAAGAAGACCGGGATGATCGTTCTATCTGTAGAGGATAACGGAAAAGGTATTGACCCGGCTGTTTCCGATAAGATCTTTGACCCTTTTTTTACTGCAAGACAAAAAGATGGAGGCACCGGCCTTGGTCTTGCAATTACGCACAATCTTGTTAAGACAAATAACGGGAGTATTTCATTTGATTCCCAAAAGGGAAAAGGTACTATTTTTTATGTTTTATTTCCGACCAGATCCATGATCAAACCGGCTAGAATACTTTTGGTGGATGATGAGAAGGAGCTACTAAATGTAATGGAAAAAGCGCTTAAGAGAGATAGCAATTATGTTATCGAAAAGGCGAGTAACGGTAATGAGGCCTTGATCAAGATAGGCACCTTTTTTCCGGACGTGCTTATACTTGATATCTTGATGCCTAAAATGGATGGTATCGAGGTAATACGCGCTATTAAGAATCAACCGAAATTGGACAAGATGAAGATAATTGTTGTCAGCGGATACTTAAATAATGAGAAGTTTAAAAAAATATCTGAAATGGGAATTTTTAAAACCATTTCCAAACCTTTACATTCAAAGGAGTTGTTGGAGGAGGTTGAAGCAGCGCTTGAGGAGCGCGAAAGGAGCGCTTCGCTTGAGGAGCGTTGCACTTGAGGAGCGTCCTGTCCTTCAGGACTTGAGGGGCGCTTCGTTTGAGGGGGTGATGCGTTGAAGGATCGCTTCGCTTGAGGCAAAAACGAAATGAAGGGGGCGAGATAGAAAAATGTATAATAAAAATATTGTATTTCCTTTTGAGAAGCTGGAGGTCTGGCAGCTATCTATAGAATTCGCGGATTTCATTTTAAATCTTATGACATCATTTCCATCCGGTAAATATTTGAGGCTTGTCGGACAAATGGAAGCGGCGGTCGCAAGCATCCCTTAAAACATTGCCGAAGGAAAAGGGAGACAATATAAGAAGGAATTCATACAATACCTTTACATTGCAGGAGGCTCGTTATTCGAGGTCTTGACCTTGACTGAAATATTTCATCGCAGAAGGTTGTTTCAAGAGAAGGATTCTCTGGAGCTCAAATATAAAGCAGAGATAATTGAACGTAAAATACACTGACCTGTTAACTTATTAAGGAAAAAGGCTTGAATTAATTGCAATTTATGTTAATATATAGCCTATATTTATTTTAAGACTTGAGTGCAACGCTCTTTTAGCGAAGCTCTCCCTAAGTCCTGCAGCGCAGGACGCTCCTCAAGCGAAGTGTTCCTCAAGTCCTGAAGGGGAACGGTCCTTCAGCGAAGCGATCTTTTTTAAACGGAGTGATCTCTTTCTTCATGGAATCCATACCTAAAAAACCTACCCCGATACTCATTATCGATGATGATATAGCACTTCTTAACAGTATCAAAGCCATGCTTGTCAGTGTCGGGATGCCGGAGCCTGCCCTTGTCTCAGATGGCGCGCGGGTCATGCCATTGCTCCGTGAGCGCCCATTTCAGTTGGTGCTGATAGATCTAATCATGCCTCATGTTAAAGGAATGGATCTCCTGGACGAGATAAAACAGAAATCCCCTCTTATCGAATGCGTCATCATTACGGCTATTGACGATGTATCTTCTGCGGTACAGGCCATGAAATTCGGAGCCTATGATTATCTGATCAAACCACTAAGAAGGGAAAGACTGGTTATTACCATAAATAATGCCCTGGAGAAATATAACATTCGTAGCGCTGTAACGCTGCTTGAAAAATCTCCAGGCTTTTCGAATCTTGCAAATCCCTCGGCTTTTAAAGAGATGATCGCAATAGATGAGTTAATGGCCTCGGTATTCTGTCAGACGGAGATATTTGCCTCCAGCGATTACAACCTGTTGATCACAGGCGAAACAGGGACAGGCAAAGAACTGCTCGCCCGGATTATCCACCGCTTGAGTCACCGATCCGGCGGGTCATTTATCGCACTTAATATGGGCGCTTTCAATAAGACTCTTTTGGAAGATGAAATGTTCGGTCACGTAAAAGGGGCTTTTACCGGCGCGACAACTTCCCGGAAGGGTTTTTTTGAAGAGGCTCAGGGCGGAACAATATTATTTGATGAGATTACAGAGATGGACAAGGAGCTTCAGGGGAAGCTTCTGCGCGTTATTCAGGAAAGAGAGCTATATCGTCTCGGCAGCACCGGTATCCGGAATCTGGATATACGCATTATCGCTGCGACAAACCGTGATATCCATAAGGAGGTTGAGAAGGGCAACTTCCGAAATGATCTTTACTACAGGTTGAGCGTGTGTCATATTGAGATCCCTCCACTGCGAAAAAGAAAAAAAGACATCCTTCCCCTTGCAAAATATTTTCTGGAAATTCATTGCAAAAAAAACAACAAACAAATCCATTCCCTGTCAGAAGATCTTGCCGAATGTCTGACAGACTATCTCTTCCCCGGCAATGTAAGAGAACTGGATAATATTATCGCGACTTGTGTCCTTAATGAAAAAACCGAAATATTGACCTTATCCTCTGCCGGTGAGTTCGTGAGCGGCTTTAAAACAACCATCAACACATCAAATGAACTAATGCCCATACGCGAGGTGGAAAGACAGCATATATATAAAATACTCGAAATTACTGACGGAAACAGGACCAGGGCCGCAGAGATCCTTGGGATCAGTCTGCGAACGCTTCAAAGAAAATTAGTTGAGTATGGAATGAATCAAGGGCCATAGGAGGAGCGAAAGGAAGAGAGCTTCGCTCCCTTATCATGACACCCTGGCTTGAACCATGTCAGATTGTCGCGTTACTGCTAACCTATTGAATTAAAAGCCTAATAATATTTTACCTTTATTGAAAGGCATCGTTTATACATTGTGCCTGCAACCGTTCTGTCTTTTCCAACCATGAGACTCTTCACAGGTTCGAAATATCCAACCTATTCTAATTACTATGTAATTTAACAAACAAGAGAAAGACCATGCCCTGGTATACTTTATGCTGTCTATCTGATTCATAATGAAGACTTTTAAATAAATCAGTCCATCATCAGTCTTGCATTAATTAATCGTGTGAAGGCATCATCCTTATCTAATCTGAAACCATGTTTTTTATAAAGATTCACGTTTCTTTCACCTGAACCTCATTATGAAATTTGAATAATAAAAGGTTAATAATTCACCTCATCCTGTTCATGAACCATTTATTTCAGATTTTGCAGTCCTATCACTAAGGAATGCCTGAGTATGGACATTAGTCCTTCAGATATATGCTAATGTCATTTTTTCCCCTCTCGTAAGATCAGAGGGGGTTCGGGGGAGTTATGAGAAGGGAACACCTTATGAGAATACTGGTTGTTGATGATGACCCATGCACCCTGAACGCCATTAAAGTCGGACTTATGAGCATGGGATATGAGATTTTTACCGCCGGGGCCGGCGAAGATGCCTTGAGGGTTATTCAATTGGCGCAAGAAAGCAACAGGCCGCCTGACTTACTGCTGACGGATTTGAGGATGCCCGGGATGACCGGATTGGAGTTTATTGAATCTGCCAGAGAATTTATGCCGGATATAAGGGCAATTCTCATGACTGCCTACGGCGACGATGATGTTCGAAATCAAACCGGGGAATTAGGGAAATGCAGTTATATGGACAAACCATTCAGACCGGGGACACTGATCAGCATGATAGAAGAGAATGGCCTATCCATCTGATGCCGCCGAAAGGAGCGCCCTGCTCTGCAGGACTTGAGGAGCGTTTTGCTTAATTAGTGCTGCGCTTGAGGGGGCCTGCGAGAATCTGACAACTGCAAGGGGTTTAAAAAGTTCATTGAAGATATAAAGCTGGCAGGTGAAAAAGCCGCTGTCCTAACCCGCCAGCTCTTGGCCTTCAGCCGGAGGCAGATCCTCCAGACCGAAGTATTTAATCTTAATGAGGTAGTGTCTGAAATGGATAAAATGCTGAGGCGGCTTATCGGAGAGGATATTGATCTGGAAACAAGACTTTCCCCTGAACTCGGCATGGTGGAGACTGACCCGGGGCAAGTGGAACAGATCATCATGAAGGGCAGCTCCACCTTGTACTTACTGATGTGATCATGCTCGGCAAGGGAGGCAGGGAACTGGTGGAGCGGCTTGAGAAAACAAGATCGGATACAAAAATTCTATACATGTCAGGGTACACTGATAATGCCATTGTCCATCATGGAATCCTTGAGAAAGGGTTATCGTTTATCCAGAAACCTTTTACATCGCATGGCTTGACGAAGAAGGTAAGGGAAGCGATGGGGGATTGAGTATTGAAGATTGAGAATTGACGATTGTTGATTGAGAATAAATGAAAAGCCAAATGAATAAAATAATAAAGCTGATACTGATTATCGTGCTGGTGGTTTCAGCGACGATAATAATCCGCAAGGATAGGGCGATCCTGCTGCAGGGGACATTAATCACGGTCCAGAATGAATTAATCAGCCGGCAGGAACAATATATAGTGGAGATCGAAGGACTGCTTGTGCAAAAATATCAACGCGAGGTCACGATCACGGCCTATACTACGTCATGTTGGGAGACAGACGAGACGCCAGACAGGACGGCTATTATGACAAAGCCCAGGGCGGGCATGGTGGCCGTGTCGAGAGATTTGTTTCAGGACGGATGGACGTTCGGGAAACGGGTCTATATCTCCGGACACGGGATTTTTACAATAGGAGATTTGATGGCGGGACGGCACACGGAGAGCATTGATATATTTGTGCACAAACGCGAGGATGCCTTGCAGATAGGGCGATCCACGGCAAGGGCGGTGTTGATCTATGAGGAGGGAGCAAGGATAAATGGGTAAGTGATATGGAGGCAATAATAATCGGGATCAATCAAAATTTGATGTGGCTGGGGCCGCAAGGTGAGGGAAATGCTGGAGGATTGAGGATTGAAGATCGAAGATTGAGGGAATTGAAGATCGCAGGAAGTGAAGATTGATGGTTGGAGATAGACGATTCAATCAACAATCTTCAATCTTCAATTTTCGATCTTAAATCTTAAATTACAGGATTGGCGAGAGGAGACATAAATGAACAGGGTTGACAATAACGGGCATATGCAAATCCTATTGTTCTCATTGGATGAACATCGTTATGCCTTGGAACTGAGTGCGGTGGAACGGGTCGTCCGCTCGGTCGAAATCACGCCTTTGCCCGGAGCGCCTGAAATTGTGCCTGGCGTGATCAATTTTCAAGGGCGGATTATTCCGGTTGTGGATGTGCGCAAGCGATTCAATCTGCCCGTCCGCGAAATAGACCTTTATGGCCGTTTAATCATCGCACGCACATCCAGACGATCCGTCGGCCTTGCGGTTGATTCCGTGATCGGTCTTCAAATGATCGAGAACCGGGGAATTGCAATATCCGGGCAGGCCCTTCCCTTCGCTTCATGCATTCAAGGGGCGACAAAGGTGGATGGCGAGATCATCCTGATCTATGACCTCGATAGGTTTCTATCGCTTGACGAAGAGCAGAAATTAAACTCTTCACTGTCGGGAGATACAGCATGAAGGATAAGCTTTCGGATACCCTTTTATCACAGCTGAGTGAATTTATAGCAGCCGGGACGGCATTGCAGTTTTCCCCGGAACACTGGAATGACCTGGATCGTCGCGCGGGTCATGCGGCAGAAGAATTCGGTTTCAGCGATAAAGAGGCATTCGTTCAGTGGCTGGTCTCTTCGTCTTTAAAGAAAGAGCAGATTGAGATCCTGGCGAGTCACTTTACGGTCTCTGAGACCTATTTCTGGCGCGAGTCAAGGATCTTCGATGTCCTTCAGGAGCAGATCCTGCCGGAACTGATTTGCTCGCGGGAAAAAGGTGAGAGGCGGCTCAGGATATGGAGCGCAGGATGCGCGACCGGCGAGGAACCATACTCCATCGCGATTGCGCTGCGCAGGGCAATTCCAAGACTGTCTGATTGGTGCATCACCATACTGGCTACGGACATAAACACCAGGATACTGCGTAAAGCGATAACAGGCATATACGGTAAATGGTCATTTCGCAATGCGCCCATATGGCTTGAAAAGGATTATTTCCGTCGCATGGATGGTGGAAGATATGAAATCATCCCGGAGATCCGTAAAATGGTGACCTTCCAATATCTGAACATGGCAGAAGATGTTTATCCGTCTCCCCTGAACAATAACAACGCGATGGATCTCATCTTCTGCCGGAATGTCCTCATGTACTTTGCCCCTGAACGCACCAGTCAGATCGCAAAT